>ENA-UOXB01000010-UOXB01000010.1-bioreactor-metagenome-genome-assembly--contig:-NODE-10-length-240908-cov-13.433356_pt1 | contig 240908 bp, 237 predicted proteins | sample MGYA00238158_ERZ761615 | MGnify/ENA primary metagenome ERZ761615 (study PRJEB28904, sample SAMN06267902) | bioreactor metagenome | isolation source: Joint BioEnergy Institute, California, USA...
CCCTTTCCCCCCCCCCCCCCCCTCCCCTCCCCCTCCCCCCCCCACCCCCCTGTCACCCACAACCTCCCCCCAAAGTCGGCAAGCGGCCCGCTTTGACCTTCCACCTCTTCCCAAGACGCCCCATGTCGTTTCACAGGAATTAAACGCTCTCTCGCGTCACAACGGCTACCCGTCGGGTAAGACCTGCCTCCTCTCGCCATCCGGTCTCTCCAGACGTCTTTCCTGCCCGGCTCTCCTGCCGCTGGGCGCTGTGCTGGCCGACCGTCCGACTGACATGCGGATTGCAGGGCACAATGGCTTGCGGGGATGAGACGCTCGCGGCCGCAACCGCCATTCTGCAAGGCCTGGCCACGGAGGTGCCTCGCACCCCCTCATCCTCTGCTCCCTCCGATGTGGATGCGTCCTGCCCATCTGTGAATGGCTTCGAGACGAAGATCAAGTTGCCGGGCGAGTCAAGCCCTGCAAAGGAGGCCTTTGAGAAGGAGCTGGAGGCCTTGATACACCGTATCCACCTCCTGGAAGAGAGAGCGGTCAGTGCCCTTTTCCAATTTTCCCCCTCGAGGATCGCGCAGTCCTCTCGCTGCCCCCGTGGTGGGAGAGGCTGATGGCCCTTGGCAATCTCTGATGTTGCGAGAATTTCGTTTTTTTTCCTTCCTCCCGTCCTGATTCTAACCTTTTTCTTCCTCTACAGAACAAGCCGCGTCGCTATCGCCGCATTGCGAGCATCATACCCAAATGCGGGGACCAGGACACGGACAAGGATGACGAGGAGGATGACAGTGACGATGACGATCTGGACGGGATCTGGATCGTGCGTGAGGAGGACATTACCTATCTGCGGAATCATGTTCAGAAGCAGGCAGAGGAGATTAGTGCCCAGAAGGAGATCATCGCCCAGGTCCGTCAGGAGTTACAACAGCAGCAAGAGTACACGGCGCGAGCCCTGGATAAGGTCGAGCATGAAGATGTAAAGGTGTTACAGCGAGAGCTCCGCAAGCACCAGCAGGCCAACGAGGCCTTCCAGAAAGCTCTGAGAGAGATTGGAGCAATTATCACCAACGTCGCCAACGGAGATCTCTCGATGAAGGTGCAGATTCATCCGGTCGAGATGGACCCTGAAATCACAACGTTCAAGCGCACCATCAATACCATGATGGACCAGCTGCAGCTCTTTGGAAGCGAGGTGTCTCGGGTTGCAAGAGAGGTCGGAACCGAGGGCATTCTCGGTGGCCAGGCTCGGATCACCGGGGTTCAGGGTATCTGGAAGGAACTTACGGAAAACGTGAACGTAATGGCCGCCAATCTCACGGATCAAGTGCGTGAGATTGCGACCGTCACGACTGCCGTCGCTCATGGCGACCTTAGCCAGAAGATCGAGAGTAAAGCCAAAGGTGAAATACTTGAGCTTCAGCAGACCATCAACACCATGGTGGACCAGCTTCGCACCTTTGCTACGGAAGTTACCCGCGTTGCACGTGATGTCGGTACGGAAGGTGTTCTCGGTGGACAGGCTCAAATTGAAGGGGTACAAGGCATGTGGAATGAGCTTACTATCAACGTCAACGCCATGGCCATGAATTTGACTACCCAAGTGAGAGATATCGCAACAGTCACCAAGGCAGTCGCCAAGGGTGACCTGACCCAGAAAGTCCAGGCGAACTGCAAGGGTGAAATCCTCGAGTTGAAGAACATTATTAATAACATGGTTGACCAACTGAAGCAATTCGCCCAAGAGGTCACGAAGATTGCCAAGGAGGTCGGCACAGATGGTGTTCTCGGCGGTCAGGCCACAGTCCATGACGTGGAAGGCACATGGAAGGACTTGACCGAGAGCGTCAACAAGATGGCCAACAATCTCACCACCCAAGTGCGGGAAATCGCAGACGTCACCACGGCTGTCGCAAGAGGTGACTTGACCAAGAAGGTCACGGCCGATGTCAAGGGTGAGATACTAGATCTCAAGAATACCATCAATTCAATGGTCGACCGGCTGAATACCTTCGCCTTTGAGGTCAGCAAGGTTGCTCGAGAGGTCGGGACGGAGGGCACACTGGGTGGTCAAGCCAAGGTTGACAATGTGGAGGGTTTGTGGAGAGATCTAACCGACAACGTGAACACCATGGCCCAGAACCTGACCACCCAGGTCAGAGGAATATCCGATGTCACTCAGGCCATTGCCAGGGGTGACCTAACCAAGAAGATCGAGGTCCACGCGCAAGGAGAGATCCTCACACTCAAAGTGACAATCAATAACATGGTGGATCGCCTTGCCAAATTCGCCAATGAGCTCAAGAGGGTTGCTCGCGATGTCGGTGTGGATGGAAAGATGGGTGGCCAAGCCAACGTCGAAGGCATCTCCGGCACATGGAAGCAAATCACAGAGGATGTCAACATCATGGCAGAGAACTTGACGTCCCAAGTACGCGCGTTTGGGGAAATCACCGATGCGGCGACCGATGGCGATTTCACCAAGCTGATCACGGTGAACGCGTCGGGCGAGATGGACGAGCTGAAGCGAAAGATCAACAAGATGATTTCCAACCTGCGTGACAGTATTCAGCGAAATACTGCCGCCAGGGAAGCTGCCGAGCTGGCCAACCGCACCAAATCTGAGTTCCTCGCGAATATGAGTCACGAGATCCGGACGCCTATGAATGGTATTATTGGCATGACGCAGTTGACGCTGGAGTCGGAAGACCTGAAACCGTACCCCCGAGAGATGCTGAATGTGGTCCATAATCTTGCAAACAGCCTGCTGACTATCATCGATGATATCTTGGACATTTCGAAGATCGAAGCCAACCGCATGGTCATTGAGAGTATCCCATTTACGGTACGGGGTACCGTTTTCAACGCGCTGAAGACGCTGGCCGTGAAAGCAAACGAGAAGTTCCTCAGCCTGAACTATCAGGTCGACAGTTCAGTACCTGACTACGTCATTGGTGACCCATTCCGCCTCCGGCAGATCATTCTGAACTTGGTTGGAAACGCCATCAAGTTCACTGAGCACGGAGAGGTCAAGCTTACGATCTGCAAGTCGGAGCGGGAGAGATGTGCTCCCGACGAGTATGCGTTCGAGTTCGCCGTTTCTGATACCGGTATTGGAATTGAGGAGGACAAGCTCGAGCTTATCTTCGATACCTTCCAGCAGGCGGATGGCTCCACAACACGGAAGTTCGGTGGAACTGGTTTGGGTCTATCCATTTCGAAGCGCCTGGTCAACCTGATGGGCGGTGATGTTTGGGTCACGTCCGAATTTGGCCATGGTAGCACGTTCCATTTCACCTGTGTCGTAAAGTTGGCCGATCAGTCCTTGAGTGTCATCGCGGACCAGCTGGCCCCCTATAAGAACCATCGCGTGCTGTTTATTGACAAAGGCCAGAACGGTGAGCATGCCTCGGACATTACACGCATGCTCAAGGAACTCGGACTTGAACCAATGGTGGTGAACAGCGAAGAGCAGGTTCCGCCGCCCGAGATCCAAGACCCAAGCGGGAAAGAATCTGGCCATGCTTACGATGTCATTATCGTCGACGGTATGGAGACCGCTCGCAGCCTGCGGACTTTTGACGAATTTAAGTACATACCTATCGTCTTGCTGTGCCCTGTTGTTTCCGTCAACCTGAAATCCGCACTGGATCTTGGCATCTCTTCCTACATGACCACACCGTGTCAACCAATTGATCTAGGCAACGGTATGCTACCTGCTCTAGAAACCCGCTCCACACCAGTCACAACGGACAACTCCCGTTCCTTCGACATTCTCCTCGCCGAAGACAACGATGTCAACCAGAAGCTGGCTGTTAAGATCTTGGAGAAACACAACCATTCCGTCACCGTCGTCAGTAATGGTTGGGAGGCACTGGAGGCCATCAAGAAACGGCGCTACGATGTTATCCTCATGGATGTTCAGATGCCAGTCATGGGTGGTTTCGAGGCTACGGGCAAGATCCGGGAGTATGAGAAGGAACATGGTCTTTCGCGAACCCCGATCATTGCTCTCACTGCACACGCCATGTTGGGTGACCGAGAGAAGTGCATCCAAGCCCAGATGGATGAGTACCTGTCGAAGCCGCTTAAGCAGAACCAAATGTTGCAGACTATCCTTAAATGCGCGACCCTTGGCGGAAACCTTTTGGAAAAGAGCAAAGAGCCGCGCATGGGGAGCAGCGGCGAAATACCTCCACCCGTTCCCGGCGTGCGATATCCTGAGAACAGGAACGCTCTTCCAGCTCCCAAGAACAGGAACACTTTGCCATCTCCTGAGAAAAAGAATAACCTGCCGTCTTCTGAGAAAAAGAACAGCTCATCGTCTTCTGAGAAGAAAAACGGCTCGTCATATCCTGAGAAGAAGAGCAGCCAGGCATCTTCTGAGGAAACAGAGAGCCTGCCATCTTTTGAGAAGGACAGCACATCCTCTCCTGAGGAAAGGAACAGTCCATCATCTTCTGAGAAGGACAGTCAGTTTTCTTCTGAGGACAGCCAGTCATCTTCTGAGGAGAAGGATAGCCTGCCATCTTCTGAGAACAGGAACAGCCTGTCATTTGAGAAGGACAATCCATCATCTTCTGAGCAGGATGGCCAGCCCTCTTCTGAGGAGATGGATAGCCTGCCATCTCCTGAGAAGGACAGTCCATCATCTGAGCAGGATGGCCAGTCATCTTCTGAGAAGGACACCCTGCCATCTCCCGAGAACAGTAACGGCCAATCACCACCTAGCCTTGGATCGCGATCCATCACCACGTCGAGTCCAATCACCCGGGATTCCGCGGAAGGCCCGTCCAGTGAGAAGGATCAGGAAGAGCAGACGGAACGGGTAGGTCGACGACTCGTGTATGAGACGGTCCTCTCGAACTGTGCTAACAAAAACCAACAGGTACTGCAGCGATCCGACAGCAGTTAAAGTGTACGTTCACCCGGTTGGGTTGAATAAGTAATATCTATTGGGTGTTCTCGAGCGGTCACGATATAATTTCTATTACCCTGATTTATGTGTGCTCCTGTGCGATCGTCTCCCTTCGGCATAGCGACTTTATTGGTGCCATCTGTCGGGAGTCCTTACCTCTCTTGTTCTTCTCACCGATCTTCTCTGGTTAAACTCTCTTCATCAGCATATTCCCCGCTGCCGATATTGTGCCAATGTCTTTTTTCTTTCTCCGTTACCTTCGTCTCATTTTCGTCTTTTCGTTGCTTCCTTTATTGGTTTCCTATTGTGATTTCTCTTTTGTTAAGCCGTTTCCACGTGTCTGGCGTCTGGCGTGCGGGAGCTTTTGGAGGGCTTGCATACCCCTTGACGGCCTGGGAAACGAAGAAGACGTCGAGTTGAGGCAATACTGGGCGAAGCCGGGATTTATCTTGGAGGCGTTGCATTTCCTAGCATATGTTCTCCTGCATTTTCCCGCAGTCTTGGCCCTTATCTTTCTCATACATTGAAGTTCCTTTCTCCCTCGTGGGTTTGGGTAGTATTCTGTGTTTATATAGCAGAGGCAACCTCCGAACCACAACGAGGCTTCATCCAGCTCTAGCCGGGCGAGCAAGCATGGATGGTCCTGGCCTCTCAGTGAGAGGCCTATAAGCGACGATCATCCCGTCCAACGAATGCGGAAACATTATGTTTTAGAGCTAGAATGCAAGGGCCAGTGGCCTTCTTGGTTTGTCCCTGTCTGTCGTCTTGGTGTTTCTATGTCTTGCTCGGTAAAACGGCCGGGTCGTTGAAGGACACAATGATGAGACTGATGAGGCTTGATGTGTAACCTGCCACTGGTGGCGCTTAACCACAGTCGGGCACGGGATCTCGGGCGTGTATCTCACCTCCTTTGGGACGGGACCTCACCTAGTGGACCTAAAACACTGTGATCTGTTTCGGTTGTAGCGTACCTAACCAGGTACTACCTAGGAAGTGGACCTTCCTAAATACAACCTGCAGCAATGCGATTGGAACACCATCTACCTATCTGGTGGGTGACGTCGTCAAGTCAGTAGTAGGTACACGAGTGCATCAAGTGCAGTACGACTATACGCATCGCACAGAGAGCAATTGTAATTATGACCAGCGCAGCTCTCGCTGAAACTCGGGAGATGCCAAACTACCTAACCTAACCTACTTAACACCCTCCCTACCTACCTTACCCATGACCACATCATATCATAAAAAACTGGTAAAGTACTGTATATACATGCATCATTATTTACTACCTTTAAGTACTTTGGTAGGATTGTAGGATTCTCGGTTGGATTCTGAAGTTTTAAGATGGGGCCAAAGAACAGGTAGGTCCTAGGCTAGCAGGCCGGGGAGGCAGATAGGTATTGTACCTAAGAACAAGAGAGTGTGTGTGCCTATCTATCTAGTTCATCACGATGACATCATATACGTAACAGCGTGTGTTTTGGGTGCAGATGGGTACATACATGCTTTGCCCCAAGCGGCAAGAAGAAGTGTCTGCTGTCTGCTACGCTCCTCGTTGCTATGCATGTATGTAACATGTGCTGTTTTTGCCATTAATTCATTAAGGGAAAGGGGGAAAATTATATTTTCCCATAGTATATTCTAGGATAGAAAATCAAATATTCCTAGTCTTAAGAAGGGTAGTCCCAGTTCTTTTTTGGTTTATCGTATCCTATTTTTTGTAAAAATAGCTTATAAAGCTATAGTATAACCCCGGCTGTGTTGATCCTTTCTCTTTTCCCCATCTCTTTTTTCATCTTTATATATGATACATGGCCTTTTTTATTTTATTTTCTGATCCATTTCCCGACGTCGATCACCTTCTATCTTCTTCTTCTATCAATCAATGAGAGAAACAGTGGGTATTAGGTTATGTTAAAATTATTAGGGAATCAAATATCCTAAAAAAAAAGAAAGACTATATATATATGCGCATGTGATTGATATGGACGCCGGCGTTGGGAACTGGACACAAAGCGCCCTGATCGGGAATAAAGAGATCCTCGTGTCACGGAAATAGTATAGAATTCCCTGGGAAGACGATTTTCCTTTTCCTCTCTCCAATACCGGAGACCGGATGCTTCTATCATGGGGACGTATTTAGATGGTAGTGGTTGTTAGGCGAGGAGTGGTGACTACAATAGTGGTGGGACGCGTGGAGATTGCAGGTGGCAGCGGAAACCTTTCCGTCGTGGTTTCGCGCACTGTGGTAGTGAGGCGACTCGTTCCAATGGGAGATACTGCTGGAGGAGGACGTGGTGTGGTTGGCGTCGAGGGACGAGGGTTCGACGGAGGAGTAGTTGGACGGAAGCTGCTAGTTGGTGCCGCTGCGGGTGGGGGACGCGCAGGTGTCGACACGGGAACAACTGGGACAGTGACGGTGTGCGTCACAGTCACAAGGGATGCTGCTGGACATGCCGGGCGAACGGTCACAGTCACAGTAGCAGCCGGCGCCGGGACAGTAACCGTCGTAGGACGTATCTGGACCTCAGGCGTCGAGGTAATACGGAGGGGGGTTGGAGAGACGCGGACAGTCGAGCTAGGGATGAACCTGGTGGTGTTTGTCGCCGTCGTTGTGGGGAACCTGAAAGGAGAAGCAGTCGGGGTGAAAGGTCGAGACGTCGAGGACGACAGTTGGCGTTGTGGATGGGCTAATGAGAAGCCAACCAGAGCCACAAGGAGGAAGGCAAGAGCGTGCATCTTGTCTTGTCTGCTGATCTGGTTATCGGGAACGAAACCAGACAGAAGGGCGCCCAGGTGATCCAGAAAGATTGATATCTGAGTGCTCGAAGTAGCAGCAGTGGACGAGGAAGAAGAGAGAAAAAGCAAAGCGACCTGCTGCTGTCACAGAAAGGAAGCGTTATATGTATCTAGGTCTTTCTGGAGATGATGAACCATAGATATCATCGAGCACGGAATGTATGAAATAGAAAGTTCTAGCCTCCGACTAAACATTGAACGCGCATTGGAATTCGCACGGAGAACCGTCTGAGATAAACGGCCATCATTGTGACGGTCTACCGGAGCTCAAACTCAGAATTGAAATCTGACCACTTATGAAGACAGAAGGACGCGCATTGCCTTGGGTACGGATCCGCCATAGAGCCAGGGGTCAAGTCCTTGATAAAGTTCAAGAAGGCGTGGCCGGACACGAGATAGCATTGAGGCGACAGTCTGTATGAGCAGTGAGAAAGTTCATCGACACAGTAAATACAGGAAACGGGAAGAGAAAGCAAAAGGAACATGGTATACACCAGGGACTTGACTTCATCGGCAGACAACTCGAATCTTTCGAAGTGGTCGGATGGATGTCAGACAGCGCGATGGAATGTGGATGGATTTGGGCCCCGAGACAAGTGAGAAGCACGAGACGTCCCTCAGCCACAGGACAGGAAAATTTCCATCTCTACTCTTAGAGTTCTACCTCCGCGCCTCTCCCAGCTGTCATAGCTATGCTTGGCCCGGCCTTCGTGATCCTGATGATCCTCTGATGACATCATGCCAGGGACCGCAGTTGAAACGGGCACACACTTTCTGTGAACGAAAAGGCTCCGGAACCTAGAGCTTCATAACCCCTCTCTTTCCCCTCCTCTCTGCGTTATTTTATGCCATTGTGCGCGGTGGTACACGTTAGAATTAGCATTATTTTACTAACCGCCCAACTGATTCTACTGCAACCTTGACGTGGATGAGAAGATGCCTGGAGCGATGAAGGTTAAGTGCATGGTTTCTTTAGTAGATCCTAGGATCTCGATTTATACTTCAAAGGGCCAATTTCTTCTCAATCTGAAATTCGTGTGACTAGAATTATAAGGATCAGGATTGTACCAAGTCTCCAGGACCAACTATATGACGGCAAGACGGCACACCGTTCTGGACTGATGTAGGTCTTATTGGGTTTGTCTAAGCGTCTAGAGTTTTATCTCAGCAGGTTCTCCGAGTTATCTATCAATTACGACGGCCGCGATGAGAGATTTTTGGGCCAGGTCTGAAGGGAGAGCATCAGCACCAGCGCACTTGATCCTCTTCGTCATCAGCTTGAAGCTCCCATTACAACAATGAATCCGCTTGGTGACTGAACTGTATTGCCTGTGCTGGCAAGTTCGTATCACACTCGGTGTTTAGTCTTTAGGCATCTTCTGAATTTACCTTTTGCTTTTCCCGCTCCGCGGGAAGCTCCTAAATTGCATGAGGACTTCTCCGTTCAGGAGGTAGCCACGTGCTTTTTATAACACGTCTGTTGGTTGCCAGAGGTGTTCCATGGAATCCCAAGGAAGCTCGACCAGGGAGATGATCTATGTGCCAAAGAGACAAACTTTGCACCTGCCATCTCCGCTCATAACGACCTCAATTGCACGACAGTCGACTCATTCATCGCCCTTGCGGTCTTACGTCTAATGCGCATGAGCCGATTCCGAAAGACTCGCCCGGTGAGCTGGCGACGAGTTTCCAGTCCCCATGCTTTCAAGATGTCCATTGACGCGATAATGAGGTTCGACTGCGGTTCCATATTGGGTCAGCTTTTTGTATCTCAGTGTCGCAGATATGTCACTGAATGCAACGGGATTGACCATCTGTGGACGAGCCAGTGGTCAAGGGAGTGAAGTTCCTGCTCCATCTCATCGACGACGTATTCCGCTTTTATATTCGACCTTGGACCCGCAGTTAATACTTCTTTTTTCGCGCGTTATATTTCTCTTCTTCATAAATATTAGACATTTTCCTGCCATCTACGCATTCCTACCACCTGATGTTTGGTAGTGGAGCAGGCATCAACGCAGACAGTACCCAAGTCTGATATCAACCATGACGGTTGCTTTTCCGAGATTTTCTGCCAACGAATCCGCTTTCTTGATGGTTTCGCAAAAACTGCGTTGCAGGGACAAGAAAGCAGAGCGGTCTGAAGAAGGCCCATAAAACAAATGTTCTCCAGGATTTATTAAACATACCCGAAAAGCTATGAACCATCGAAACTTATTATTTTCACCGGATGGGAAGCTATCCGTTTCCCGCTGGGTGGCAACACAGCTATTTAGTTCTCTTTCTTGACTTGTCTTGTTTCCTGACCAACCCCTCTCTTCCAACCACAAGAAGGCACTGGAATAATAATAACACCTTCGCAGCAGACAGTACTCCAATCTGGAATATCTTCCTTCACAGTCATACCGTCGCCCAAACTCAAACAAATCGGAAACCGATATCGACCAGCCCATTTCAGCAGAAATCCACGATGTACTGTACCGTACATATGTGGAGTACAGTACAGCTGTTGTCCCGGTTACCACGATTGAGACATACATCTCAATTGGTCGGCCGATCTATTCATTTCTTTGACAATGTGTCGCTAAGATTGACAATCTCACTGCATATATATGACACAGTTATGGCTAACGGTCTACTAACTCCATACAGCACAGTTGCCACTTGTAGCGTAGGAATCCACGCTCGAGATACAGGAGTTTCGTCAAGAGGAGTGAAAAAAAAAAAAGGCAAGAAAAGGGAACGAAGAGCAGAATGCTAATCGAAAGATAAGAAAAATTATGATGAATGAATTAAGCACTGCGTGATTCGTGCTTAGAACTTCTTCCCCTTCCCTGCACGGTCTGGGAGCTGGTCCGTTCAAAGCAACCTCATATATATACAAATGGATTGATGATATGTAGGCAGATAGACAGAAAAAATAGATAGCAGATATCTACATACGTTACCTTCATGCTCGAAAAGCAGTTGAACAGTCTGGTCTTACGTCATCTACGGTGTTGATCTATAAGCAGCACAGGAGTAAAGAAAGGCATAATAACTCGAGAATCAGTTACAAATTTAATCTCTCTCTCGCATGTGCGCGCGTGCAAATCTGAATTCTCTTTAATTATCACTATTATTAACCATGCTGGTTGAGTCTGTACTATTATTAGGCAGCAACACATAATATGTACACATTTCCTATCATCCCCTTCCGATTGCAACAGACATTATATCTTATCTCCTGCAAGCTCCTTCGCGCCGTAGGCCTGATATTATTATATTCTGACATTATTTTCATGCACTAATGGTGACAAACCTCTGTACTGTACTGTATGTATGGAGCTGCTGTCATTCTGGACTCTGTCAAAGAGGACTTTTCGTAACTTTCTCATCCCACATTCTCATTTGGCCCATTATTCATTTCATCATCTGAAGATGTGAAGAAGTTATTACGATTCACCGGAAGAAGGTTCGGTAGATTAGTAAATCGCCAAGGGGTTGCGCCAGCCGGTACGCAGCAGCTTCGCAGCTATGAAGCACACCAGGCCGGCAAAGTAGCTGCAGGTGGTGAAGGTGATGAGGCCCCAGTATTGTCCGCCGCAGCGGGAGAGGATCTCGCCAGCGATGGGGACTCCTGTGAGGGTACTGTGTACATACATGCGTAATTTGCGTTAGCCATTTTGATTTCCCTTCTTTCTGAAGGCGGAAGAGATGTATTCTTAATTAGGGTTAGGAGGCGGACTCACCCAAAGCTCACGATCGTATAGGCCGTTGCGTAGTACCGTCCATAATGCTCTGTCTTGCAAAGTTGCCCTACGCAGACCGGCGTCAGGCCGATATTGCTGCCACTCGCAAATCCGAATGATGCGCAGTAGATGACGATCAGAGCCACACTGTCGCCAGCAGGGAGCCACAAGCACGCGGTGGTAAGAAGGCACAATGCAACAGTCAGGATCATGGCGTTGAAGCGGCCCAGAAAGTCCGAGAAATAGCCCGGGAGGAATCTCCCGATACAGGAGCCCGCGTTGAGGATAGCAAGGACCTGGTACGAAAAGTCGGTAGAGAGGTTGTGAGCCAGAGCGTAAGAGGAGATGTAACTGAGCGGGATAAAGAGACCCCATTCGATGAAGAATATCCCGGCCGTCGTGAAGGTGAAGATGGGGTCCCGAAAGATACGGAAGTCGGGCAGGATGTTCTCCTTCGAGGCCGGTTTCGACGGCAGTCTGGATTTAACAAGCAGGCATGCCATTCCCAGCGTAATCAGACAGATCAGGGCGACAACGCGGGTAGCCCAGGCGAAGCCAACTTTCGGGAAAAGACTCTCCAGCGCGAGTGGAAACACGATTCCCCCGATAGAGCCACCGGTTGCAGCCATCCCCGTTGCGACACCCCGTTTCTCGTAGAAGAAGTGACCGACGGCCGATACGGCAGGAGTGAAGAGCAGCGCGGTTGCCACACCGTTAATGATCCCCAGAACAACCATGAAATGCCAATATTGGGTGCAGAAGCCGACGGCAATCATCACAACCACGACGAGAACCGAACCGGAAAACACAAGAAGCCGCGGGCCTTTGGCATCAAAGATCGGTCCAACCTGGACACCGCAGAAGAATGTCAGGAAGGCATAGACGCCAAAGATCCATCCAATACTTCCCTCGCTATAGTCCTTGAGCTGGTGTGTTGAAAGATAGGCCTGGAACGTGCCGATAGTGTTCATCAGTCCTAGGGAGCCAAACAGGGCCATGAAACTGCCGAATACCACAAGCCAGGATTCCAGCCCACCTTCGGGATAGGTATTGCCATAGGGATCGGTCGAAACGCGAGTTGCCGTCTCCATATACGCGGATCTATCTTCTTGGGTCTCGTCGGAGGACGAACTGTGACGACCATCATGATCTGGTAAAGCATCGGGCAGGGAGGGACGCTTTTCAGGAGATTTTCCTTCGCCAAGTGCCTTTTCCTCGTCTGGCTTCATACTGACTTCCCAGGTCTTTTCATCTTCGGGGGGCTGCTGCAAAGACGGCACAACAGAGACCTTCTCTTGAGGAGGCAAAGCATTCAGGTTGTCAGACGTATCACCTCCATCTTTCTCATGTGGTCCCTTGGAGGTTCCAGAACCACCAATGCTCGTCGACATGAGTTTTGCGGGGAGAACGCACTGAGTGGATGCGCCGCAGTCGATCCTCTCCCGATTCCCTGCTGGTACAGGCTCACGTCAACGAAGGCGAGGCAGACGAAGCTCGAGCGACGTACAGTATGCTGTCTCCCGAAGAATGCGCCCTGCTCGTCGATTCTGATACTATTACTACTACTTATAGACGAGTGACAACAAAACGTTTGTCAGACCGTAGTTCGGCTTTTCCCCCGTCAGGTTAGAACGTCTTGTTGGTCCATGCGGGAGCAGAGACCGGTCCAAGGAGGATAACTCTCCCATTGGTTTCTTTGTCCTCGGAACCTGGAGACCGCACATACGAAGGTCATGACTCCCATGGCGTAAGAAGTGGCCCCGGGTTCCAAAGCCGTCCAGAATCAGATCTGGAATCGCGCTAAACAGCAAGAGGAAGGTCCACCGCAAGCGGCCCCCATCGAGGGCTACGAGCAAAGAGCATGATCAACGACTGGAGTCCAACTCCAGAGCGTAAACGGCTGTCGACTCATCGAGACTTAACAGTCCAGCCCAAGTTGCCAACCTGCCCAAGAGCCCCGTTGACGATCGAGGTGGGTCGGTTCACGCCCACGGCGTCGGGAGCTACCGTCCGTCGGTGGCAACGAAGACTTATGGAAGCCTTGGAAGATCCTCTGTGCAGAAGCATGCATCCTCATCACAGAAAATCGCCGATTGAATGCAGAGTCACCAGGAGGGTCCCCAAACGTCCGAGACCACAGGCACTCTGGAATCTCGGGTAATCTGCTGGCCAGAGCATGCATGCGATGATGCACGATGTCTTCAATCCCAAAGCGACATGACATAAAACCTGCAAGTCGCACCCGAGAGCGCGGAGAGCTTTCCCTCCCGACTTCTTTTTGTCGGAGAGCGCGCTGGCGATGGGGGAGTCTTGGCTAACGCACAGGTTACGGTCGGAGGCGCTGCTGACGCGAGGCGGAGAAGCAGCCGAACGAGATTTGAGAGTTCAGACTCATGGCCATGGCGCCGCAGCCGCCTGGCGCTTTTTCGTGTGTTACAGCGCATAGTGTGGAAAAGGTATTCAATGTAAGATGCTTGCGAAGAACATCTCGCCAAATCTTAATCCAGCAGAATGATGCTGAACTGCAGTCAAAAGAGAGCGTTAGATGTGGATTCCACTGACCGGCGATGCTTGGCGGCTTTGAGGATCAGCATGTGGGGGTTGCAGGGCCAAGCGTCGAAGCCGGTGAGGATGAGCTCGCAACGGCTAGAACCGGCCCTTCGCAGAAGATTCGCCATTTGATGTATGATTTAACAAACGTATTTTAGCTAAATCATGGTGCATGTACGGTGTAGATCCGATCTACACCGTCAGATACTACGGAACCATCTTTATTCCGCCCCAGGACACTACACTATCTGCCCAGGTGACTCAAAGCGGATACCATAGTGGTGAATCGTCGAAGACTTTGGAGTCTCATCTCTGAATCATCATCTCTGGAGTCTGGACCCCGTAAGAGTCATCCTGCCCTTAGCTAACTCCCATCAGTCAAGACATGCACCTGGTTCTCGTATGGTAGAATCATTTTTTTTTGTTTACGTAGCATACATCACGTATATCTCGATCTCATATTCCTCATGTTCCATTTTACATTATCAAAGTCCGTTTTAGTGGCGCCAGCTGAATCTGACGTTCTATTTTCCCTTTGACAGCAGCGAGACGCACCCCCAGCATCTATCAACCCAGGTCTGACGCACAGAACATGGAGGAGTTCAACGACAGAAAGTCCGACTCTCTTGAATCAAATAAGGCTGCACCAGATGAACTCCCGCCAAATGTGGCCTCACTGAACGAGCCCGAACAGATTGATGCCATGGCTGAAAAGCGTGGCTGGTTCAGAGGTGCACCAGACGGCGCCATGTACCCGACCGTCGTCGCCTACATGGAGGGCAGTCTCGATCTGGAATCAACAGTGAAGAGGCTAGTAGAGCCTATCAATCAGGAATATAGCACAGCAGACCACAGTCAGGCTATCAGGGAGGCTGAAAAAACTGCTGCAAGCCAGCGAGAGTTCTACAACGCCGAGGAAGCCGAAGAGCTCTGGGGAGCGCCTCTGCCTCAAGACGAAATTCCACCCGAAGACAACACCTGTAACGTCACGACGGAAGGCCTGCTCTGGGACCTCTGGTACAGCATCCTGCACTGCGCCAAGCGCACCCCCTGGAGGGACACCTCCGCGCAGAACAGGCTCCTCGATCTCGTGTGCGCGCTCAAAGCATGTCCCGACCCTGCACCCCCGGCCCCAATGACAAAAGCCCTCCAGCAGAATTGGATCTGGTCCTCCGGTCGCCTCTGGAGCGAGTTGACCCTGCTGGGCCCTTCTGCGCGCGAGTGCTGGAATGACGCTCCCGGGTGCGGGGCAGGGTTCTCTGTACCAGAAATCCACGCATGGGCGAATGTCAACGCATTCGTTGCAGCCATCACCAAGAAGGGCTTGGATGATTTCTGCCTCTACGCCATCTGGGCGATGAGGGACGCCCTTGAGGACCATCACGAGGATGCCTCTACTTCTTACGGGTTTGTGACAGTAGCAATGAAACTGAATGCGCTTGTGCCGGCTGCCGCTGTTTGGGTCCTGGTTATGGGGAAAGAGTTGTTGGAGAAAGACGATAGTGTTCCTTCTAACCCGAGCCAAGGGGAGCCTTCGTGGAAAGGGACGAATGCAGTCTGCAAAGACAGGTGGCGGTTTTGGAAGGCGAGGTTTCAGGGTCTGAGTCGGAGGGAAGACCTGATGAGTGAGACAAAGGAGATTGCTGCAGAGGCATTCGCAAGGATGGAAGATATTGAGCGGACTGCGGCATTGTAGATGCAGTTCGGGGTACTGAACCTGGATAAGCAACCAAGATAGAGATATAGACACCAGAGAGGGAAAGAAGGCTTCAAAGGAAATAGAGTGTAAATTAGAGTCAGAAAAATCCTTCGTTGCTGAAACGCTTGACTATCTTTTCTGTGTATAGAATACAGGCCTCTTTCTGCTCATTTAACCTAGGGCTACCAGCCCATTGAAATGAAGCCATCTTGCCTGACCGGCTGGTAGTATCTGATCGCAGCAGAGCCAGTAGACAAAAAGTTCCAAACAACATAGAAGCATGTAAAAAAATTACCAGATACACGGAAGCAGGAAATATTGGAGTACAAGGCCAAAAAGAAAACTTTCGTGGGAAACTGGTAGCAATGCTTTTTTTTTGTTCAAAAAGAACAAGAACAGATAGGTGTTTACATATATAAATCGGGTGAATTCTATACATATCACCTTATGGTACCTAAGTACCTAGTTCAGTTGATGAATGGACGGACCATCGCTACTGCGTCCCGTTGCTACACTTTCCACTTGTTGCCATTGGCACAGGTGGTACCTTCGAAATTTTTACAAAGTCTGTTCGGCCGGGGCGGGGGGGATGGAAAAAAAAATTAGTTAAAATGTAGGAGAGGGAATAAAAGGATATCCAAGTGCTAACCTCCCTTCCTTAGGAAGAGAGGGTGGGAAGGCAATGGACTCGCGGGGAATCGAACCCCGGACCACCCCCATGCTAAGGGGGTATTATACCACTAAACCACAAGCCCATTTGCTGTTAGATACCGACAACTCTAACCATTACATGAGAGAACGTCTTGGCGAGCTCTCGCAGTTCGGCTCAGTTAACCGAGATTAGTTTTGCCAAGACCGTGCAATAATACACGACACAACACAGCGTCCTGAATCTGATGGACATAAGTTAACAAGCTCAAATTTAATTGCTGCGTGGTTACTGCTTAAATCTGGCTCTACAACAATGGAGAATATAGAATTTCGTAGTACTCTCGTTGATGGTACTCACCACCCCGTGATGATTGCTTCCCTATCGCTCATCACCATCCTTCACCGACTGCCGAACAATATGCTACGGGATCTCCATTCACTTGGGCTCGTTGTGCCGCTGGTTCACGGTAGGACGGAACCAAGCCTTCAATATATAATATGTGGTGCTAGTACTCCCTAGGGAACCTCGAAGATGACGGAAGCATGTCCCTTTCATTTCTAGCCTTCTAGCCTTCTAGCCCTAAAATATGGAAAGCCAACAAGCTGGAATTTCCATGGCAAAAGAACTCAATTGACAACCAAAGCGAGAATCCAAGAAGACATCGATTTCCCTGCAAACACACCCACAAATGGCATCCGGGATCGCATTCCATTGGGACAACCCATCCAGGATTATGCTGAACCTGGACGAGGTCAGGAACTATACGCAAAGGCAGACCTTCAGCAGCCAAACCGTATCGGCCTCCCGCATGAGACGGAAGAAGATCTCGAGAACCCCGTCGTCAACAGGAACCCTTGGAAGGCTCCCCGTGGAGATTCTACATGAGATCCTGCTATCCCTCGACCTGTGCACATTAGGCGCGGTACGTCGACTTCACTCCTTCTACTGTCGTCTGGTGGGCGGTCTCCCGGAATACAAGCTGCTCACGGAGCATGCACACGAGGCTTTACGCATCATGCATCTGACGAAGACACTCTCCTACTTCTCGATCCGTCGCATCTTTGCTGAATTCTGTCATCCGCGGTGCCGGACCTGCGATGACTTTGGTACCTATCTCTTCCTACTGACCTGCCGCCGTTGCTGCTTGAACTGCCTCAACAGTGGCCGCCGCGAATATCAACTGGCCCAGGTCAGGTACATCGCGCACCACTATGCTCTCACTGGGGACTCAATGAAGGAGCTCAAAACGCTGTCCACGTTCCCCCACTTATCTCGGATTCACAATCGGAACCTGGACTGGAAGCCTCGCCTACTGGCCAGTCAGCAAGCGGCTTTTGAACTCGGTGTCAAGATCCACGGCAGCGAGCAGGCGATGTGGGACGCCGCGAAAGAAATCTACCACTCATTATCGAACCAATACTACAAGGCTCGGGCAGCGGGGGAGGAGGAGAACTATCTCTCAGCGGCGCTGTCACTCGCGGTTGACTTGTATTTCGGCGGCTATGATATCGAAAGATGGCGCTACATGGGCTCGACTGCGTTCCCGTTCTGGGACAGGCGCAGGCGGGTTCTGGAGATAGGGACGTACTGTGGCGCGTGTGCCTTTGACTGTGAACAGAATGTGCAGCATGGCGGCAAGTTGGTGGAGGAGCAAAGGGAGAGGTACAATCGTGCGTTTCTGCTGTCGGAAATCCCTAGTCACTTTTTGAGCTGTGAGGCTTTGAAGAGGGGATACGAGTTTGGTCAGCGCTATCCCTACCGGAAATTTAAGCACGGTGAGGATTTTTGGGTCAGCGCTGATGGGAGGAGAATTGAGGTTTCTGACCTCGAGTCATCTTAACGCGAGAGCTCTGCATAGGGGCAAGATTGAAAATCTTGATTGATGTGTATTCCTGGACAGAAGAATGGGAATGGAGGGGAACAAGTATCTGGTTTCTTAACCATGTACAGTTGCAGATACCTACCTACGCATTCTCCACTACTCTTGCATATGATATCTCAATCGGAGACATTCATATCTTTCGTAAAACGATGTCTTTGCCTCTTTCTGTTACTGATAAGATGCTGTGAATCCACCGAATTTGGAAGCTTCTACAGCTCTCCAGTAGTCATTATCGAAGTAAGTCTCGGATAATAACAACAAAGAATCCTTAATCCTTGCTTCCTTTTAGTTCTTTTTAAGTATCTTCTCCAGTTATACAAGCAGAATCTGGCATTTGTATAAGTGTCAATGGACCATGTATCCATACAACTCTCCTTCGTCTTGGTAGAACAATTACGGTGCAGTATGCAAGAGCAGTTAGGCAGTTCAACCACTTTTGTTTTGAACCCCTTGAAACGGAAAACGGTTCATCTAGAGACTACCTAATGCAGCCAGCAAGGATTCTGTAGCCCCGATGTGGGATGACACGGAGAGGGAGAGCTGATATATGTGCTACTCATTCGGAGATGTGCATGCTTCAGATCAGTGACTCTCCAGGCTACAGCACGGTACTAGCAGCCCTCATGGGATCTCACTCGGTCATAAGATTCCTCTGGGAGGAGGCTAAAAAGTATTCTGCGATGCGGAGATCAGGTGAGGCGGCAGAGCCTTTCGCAATTTCACGCTCTTAAAAATATATCATTTTGTTCAGAGCAGGACGATATAGAAAGATTAAGGACAAGCACTTTCGGATTCCTCATAATGTCACTATGTGCTTAGGTGGCTGTGGCATGTTCTTTTCAGGAAGTGCTAGTATCTTTTTTGAATGCCTTGTATGATATGCTCCTTACCAGTAAATATACCGATGTGTCCTTTGAGACTTAGGTGGATGTAGGAAGACGCAATTTTGTCTGAAGTTCTCCTATGGTATATCATCGTGACGGGTAGGGGTCAATTTCCTTTGCTGTATTGAACCATTCCATTTTATTTTTGTGTCCTTGATTTCATGTGATATCTGCGATTGACTTCACATCGCTTCGCTCTAATATCAAACAAAAAATCCAGCAGATCTCGACAAATGTGCTTCAATTTAAGTTTTTTTTTTTTTTTTTTTTTTTTTTTTCAATTTTTTATAGACACGAGCAGCGCCAGAACCACAGAGCGAGCATTCCCTGAACTTGGTCGCCCTTGTCAAGATGGAAGAAGAAAAAAAAGGCCAAAATCTTAATCTGGGCTGTATTGCTTAACCGACTCGGATATTCATGCCATGGTTACTCATTATCGACAATGCCGACAATTCAGAGTTTGAATTTCCGTCTTGGGGATGGAGGAGCGACGCTGCGAGGGTTGAATAATAATATGAACTGTTTGAATAAAGTGAGAGAGACAGACCATGGATATGGATTGCATCTTCAGAAGATCCGACCGTACGCACTACTACTGGAGTACAGTACAGTACAGGAAGCCAGTAGACTAATAGTTCGGCGAGCTTCTAGAAGCACTGTAGAAAACGTGGACAGTGGTACCGCTGGACTGGTAACTGGTAACTGGTAAGGGATCGATCAATAATAATATTAATCCGTCGATAGCCGCTTTTAGGCTTTTAGGCGTTTAGCCATGCGAACCGTCCCGATGGGCCGATTTTACTTCGTGCATGATATCAACCAGTCCAAGGTTGCCACTGAACCAGTCAGCATGAGAAGCGATATGTATGGAAAGAAAGAGGGCATCCCTGAATAATAAGTATGCTGAGGGATGAGATCCAAGCAGCAAGTTGTGTGTATGTGTGTGTGTGTGTGTGTCATTATTACTCTCAACGCATTTAATTTTTCAGGGTTTAGGTTTAGTTTCTCTTCTCACATTTGAATGTTTAATCAGTCTTGTGACCTTAGTTATACATATTATTAATTCTACAGAGTAAATAAAATGCAAGAACAACACAAGCCCTGTGGTCTTGATGTTTGTGAATGCATGTATTCAAGTAGATTTTTTTGCATGCAGCAAAAAGTAATATTAATACCCCTACAACTGCAAAACATCAGGATTTACATGCATCTACAGATACTTCATCTCTGCATTCTGCACTAAAAATCAAGGGTGGGTCTGACATATATTGGGGTGCTTTTTTCTTTTCTCTACTTCTAGTACTGTTCTACCGCCTGTCGGGTCCACTGAGGAAGTACTAGGCACTCTGCACGGCTGACTAACAAAGTCAAATCTAACCTCACCTCATTTCATTCACCATCTTGATGCGCAAGGCTGTAGAGTCTTCAGAATTGTCCGACTGTATTACATTATTAGGTCGGCTACAAATAGTGTAGAAGAAGGTCAGTCAGATAGATCTCTGGGACTAGAGATACTTGGCCGTATAGCAAGTGCTGGGAGATCGATTGCCTTGCGGTAGGATCGTTTAAAGGCACAGTCTCATCGGACTTCAAAGCTTTAGGGACCCAGACAGTCAGATCTAAAAGAAGCCGAAAGAATCTGATGGAGAACTGGCGGTCGATTTGCAATGAAATCTCGTAAAGAGAGGTTTCTTGAAACGAGCTTAATAGAATCAATATTATTAAAGTTATACATACAATTCGGGACCTGTATAGGCCATGCGAGCGCTAACGCTTTAGCAGCATAATAAAGTTCACAGCTAGAGCACTTTGTTTCAACCGTAGTTGTTGTCTTCAACTTTCGAAGTGGACAGGCCGAGCTATCAAGGCTGCTCGTTCGACCATCACCAGTCCCAAGAACGAAGCCGCGATCCTTGCACGAAGGACATCGAAAAACGTCATGATCCAAAGTATTGGCGCCTGCCATAGGCTCAGAGCGCTTTGTCGCGTTATTGGAGTTCTGCTGGAAACGGTTTAATGTCTATCAAGTGAGTCCATGGGTTGAAGGCTCCAATGAGAATGGTTCGGTACATGATTGGGCGGAGGGATGCGGGAAACGCAGACCAGGTCGACGCCAAGAAACAGATGGAAAGAGAAGATCGTTTCTACAAAGAGTTAGACAGAGGGAGCCCATGGTCGGCCATAAAAATTTTTTTCTTCATTTTGCTTGGTTGCTGCCGCAGCCTGGTGAGGAATTATTAGCGATCGATATCTTTGAAGCCATTCCGGCCCTGTACCGCACAGAGGACGGATATACAGTGAATGATCTGAGCACCAGAGAGGGTACGCGGTGCGCTCAGTGCTTGTTTTCTGCATAATAACACAGTTGACAGATGGGGCAGTAGACTGGAACTTCAAGTATCAAGTTGTGCGAAAAAGGCTAGCTTCGGACCGTGGTGCACGCGGCGGGCGGGACCCATGACGTCAAGGGGCGTAGAAACTTGGTCCGTAGAAAGTGTTGAAGTGCCTGAGGCCTTTTTCGCGCAGAATCCTAGAGAGGTTAGAGGGCATGGTTTCTGGTTCTCTTAAGATTATTGATCAGAAGAAAATTTGCAGCGGACGGGCGGTGGACCGGTGCGGACCGTGAATGGACTGGGGATCGCGGCTGTGCGAATTCGTAGCGCACGAGGGGAACCGGGGCGAGTGGACGACTCCACGAGGCGTATGGAGATTGGCGGCCGAGGGCATTGCTTATCTTGATGCACCCGTGACTCCGGCAGACCTTATCGCATTTCTGCCACGCGATACAAGCAGGGTTGATTGAAAATCGATGAAGGCACAGGGCTGAGAGAGCGTCCAGCGGAAGGCGTCTGGAGGCGCGCCCGCGGACGCCCCTGCCGAGGAGGCGTGGGTTGGCGGCGGGCAGGCGCTGGTTGCCGGCAGCACGGTCCTGCCGTCTTACGCAGTCGGGCAAGCCGCGTTGGCGCGGACCTCCGTTCGTGGCCTAGCGGGCACGCACGCCCCAGCCCAAGACCGCCAAGGGCTTAGGGCCTGCAGGCCCCACCATCCACGAGCACCGGGGCCATCACGATAATCATCTCGTCCATACATCCAATCGCTGATAACCTCCTCCCGGTGCGACCCTCGACCCTCACATCGCATCCCGTCTCTGCTGGCGGGCGTGCCTGCAATCCGACGCTCTGGGACGGTCCTTCTGCACCATGTCCGTGACCAGCGTGGTTCTCTCGCCCTTGGAGGCGCCCGTTGGATGCCGGGAATGATCGTCTCCCCCCAGATCTGACCGGGGTCCCTATCTCTCTCTCGTCTGGCCAGGAAGGAAAGATGCACCCACCGCTTCCTCTTGATTGCACGGATCCGCTTTTATGTACCGCGCCGGTCGCCCACCTGGGGCCCGTCGCAGCCATACAGATCGTGCCTTTCATCTCTGGCGTCGTGCTTGGCTACCCCGGCTTCCCGAGGCCCTGCTCCACCGAGCCGTCCCAAGCTGCCGTGCAAGCTGCCTCAGTGCCTCCTGCCCTTTTGGCAGTACGAAACTCTCACAGCACGGCAGGAGCTGGGCATGCTGCTCTGCCCTATAACTTCGGTCCCTCGCGCTCCCTTGCGCTGAAAGTCTCCCTTCTCCCCCTCTCCTCTCCGTGCCGCAGACAGTCACCGTCTTTCTTCGCCTTGTCCGGAGCCACGGCTGGCTCTGCTCCCTTATCACACTACCCTCTTATCACCTCTTTCATCCTTCAACTCCCCTCTGTTATCTACCTCTACCCCACCTCATCAGCACCTCCTCCAGGTCAGCTAGGAGATCTGTGTCTCTCGGTCTGGCTGTTCCCCTTAATTCCTTGCTAGATATCCCTCTGTCAATCCCATTGCGCAGATGCTGAGCCTGCTCTCACTATCTTTGTCTTGATTGCTACATACCTGCTACATACCTCTATACCATCTCAAGCCATATCAACACGATTGACATTTAAGAAAAAAAATCTCTGCCTTCTCTTTCTCGAACCCGCCGTGGTAACGGATACCCTCTCATACCCCGTGCGACAACCGTTTGGCCCCTATTTTATCGGCTCGATATCAGCCATTGCGACATCCAGGTCGCCCCGAGCGACATTCCCATTCTTCAACAGACTGCCCACGGACAGCCCGATCCTCGATTTATACGAGGTAGACCTAGCCCCAACGCCAGGCCTGCCCAGATCACGCCCAGGAACGGTCCTCTCCCTATCTATACCCGACAGGTAAACGATACAAACACTACAGCGCCAATTCTCCCAGTAGAGGATCCTGTGGCCGTGTTGTTTCCCGAAGCAAGACTGCCAAAATGCCTTTCTGGGTGAACCCGTTCACGAAGAACGACCGCATCAACTTCCCAGGGGTCGTGATACCCTTATCCGAAGCCCGCCGCGACCCTGCGGCCCGTCCTGCTGGCGACAATAACCCCGGTGCAGATGAGAAGAAGCTGGACAGGGTTGGCTCGGAAGAGAATGGCACCGTCCCCTCTCTTCCCGAGTCCCATCCCATGACAATTGAGGCCCTCCGAGCAGAAATTGAGAACGACATCGCAGCCTCCGGCCATAATACAGCCTATGATCGTACGTTCATGTTTTCCGTACCTCCGTAGCTTGTTTGACGTTGAGCAGACCCCGGGTCTCATCCTCCCCTGACGTTGACTTTCCCCTACGCGACAGCATCTCCCCCTTGAATGATGTTTCACCAGTAGATTGCCAGATCTAATGTTTTTTTCTCTACAGGGAAGGCCAAAGTCATTAACAAGGCTCTTCAAGACATTGGCATGGGCCGGTATCAGTGGGAACTGTTCGTTCTCTGCGGATTTGGTTGGCTAGCAGACAAGTGAGCCCGGCCTCCCATTTCTTCCTTGGTATTATGATTGGAAATCCCAGCTGACATCAACATCCTCCAGTCTCTGGCTGCAGGTAATTACATAGCCTCTGCATAGGGGACGCTGGCTGGCCAAAGGGCTGACTAATCACGTGCAGGGTATTGCCCTAACGCTCCCCCAGCTGTCTCTGGAGTTCGGTATCTCCGAGTCATGGGTGCGATTTACGACATGTTCACTGTTCATTGGTCTTTGCATCGGCGCAACCTTCTGGGGAGTGGCATCTGATATCGTGGGCCGTCGCCTGGCCTTCAACATGACTCTCTTCGTATGTGGGGCCTTCGGACTCGCGTTGGGTGGAAGCCCTACCTGGATTGGGTATGTACACTACCTCTGCATACAGCGGACTTCTTGATCCAGATTCTAATCCATATCCATAGAGTCTGTGCCATGGCCGCCTGTATGGGTCTCGGGGTGGGTGGTAACCTACCGGTTGATGGGGCGCTGTTTCTGGAGTTTCTCCCTTTCGCCTCTGGAAACCTCCTGACCATGCTGAGTGTATGGTGGCCAGTGGGCCAGCTCATTGGAAGGTTTGTCAAACATCTCCCATGTTATGACCGGTACCCCTCTAATGTGTTGTAGTCTATTTGCCTGGGCATTCATCCCCAACTTTACTTGCGACTCAGACCTGCCATCGTGCCACAAGGTCTCTGGTGTCCCTTGCTGCAGAAAGCAAGATAACATGGGCTGGAGGTATCTTACCTTCACTCTTGGCGCCCTCACATTAGTCATGTTCATCTGCCGTTTCTTCCTCTTCCACCTCTACGAGTCTCCCAAGTACCTGCTTTCTCGTGGCCGCCAAGAGGAGGCCGTTGCTGCTGTCCACGGCATCGCGTATAAGAACAAGACCAAGACCTGGCTCACCGTCGAGATTCTCAATGAAATTGGCGGCTATCCAGAAGAAGTGCCCGACCAGAAGCTCAGTTACGGGGAGGTTATCAAGAGGACCCTGTCCAAATTCTCTGGAGAGCAGATTAAACCCCTCTTTGCGACCAAGAGGCTTGGATTCACCACCGTTCTCCTGTGGTTCTGCTGGGCAACGATTGGCATGGGTTACCCTCTTTTCAACGCCTTCCTGCCCCAATACCTTGCCAACAACGGCGCTACTGGTAAGACCTCGACGTACATCGCCTACCGCAACTACGCCATTACGTCCATCGTCGGAGTTCCCGGCTCCATCCTAGCATGCTACACCGTCGACATCAAGTATATCGGACGTAAGGGCACGATGGCGATTTCGACGATGATAACGGGCATCATCCTGTTCTGCTTCACCGCATCTACCAACTCCAACGCCCAGCTGGTCTGCTCCTCCCTCGAGGCGTTCTTCCAGAACATCATGTACGGCGTCCTCTATGCGTATACGCCCGAGGTTTTCCCTGCCCCGAACCGCGGTACGGGAACCGGTATTGCAAGCTGCTTCAACCGCATCTGTGGCCTGCTTGCGCCCATCGTCGCGATTTACACCTCCGGCGCGAACCCCAATGCGCCGGTCTACGCCAGTGGTGGTCTCATCCTCGCTGCGTTTGTGGCCATGTGTCTACTGCCGATTGAGACGCGCGGCAAGCAGACTCTGTAGAGCAGCAACGATCAATTCGAGACAGTTCTGCTCCGCTCAGGCCAGCGCCCAGAAAGAACTAGATGTTCCAAGAAAAAAAAACACAAAAAATATAAAAGATAAAATGGCACATTTTTATGTTACCTCCATATGTAGATAGCTTTGAAAATGATAATAGCGTTGCCTGAGCTTTCCTACCTGTTTCTTGCTAACATTGTTTATCCATGTGGCGGCGTCCTATTTATCACCGGCAGGTTCCATCGGATATTTTGCACTGCATTACATTTCCTCAGCGGAATTTCTCCCTCCTGAAAACAAACTGGCTGACACTACTCAGTAGACTGCTGATTGGTACGCGTGGTCTGGTTGGAGGGAGGGACAGACTTGATGTTTACATCACCTATTGCTATTGCACATGAAGCGCGGCAATAATAATGAGTAAGTGACCACTCCATTCGTTTCCATTGCTGAAACATAACATGCAGTACATACATATACATACATGGCCATAAATAGACAAATAACGGGGGGTGTGTGTATGGAGTCGAACTGGACTGATCTCGTGACATAACATGGCCATAGTGTATATTCATCGTGTTATGCACATTACATTACAAGATAACGGGGGCGGAGGGGAAGAAAAGAAAAGAAAAGAAAAATAAAACAGGAATGGCATATGGCACATAATAGATGCGGCAGGGGGAGGAAAAATTGAAAGAAATGCAGGAAAAGGAAACAAGTGAAAAAGACGTCGCTCGGAATGTTGTATGTGACTGACCAGACGATGATGATGATGAACAGACATTACATGACTCCCACTCCTGTGAGTAGTTGGTTTCAAAATAGAAAATAAAGATGTCAACCAGGACCGCCCGCCCGACCGACCGGAAGCCATCAATCGATCAATCAATCAAGGATACACACGCACGCACAAGCAGCGAAGTGAGATAACAACCGGGATGAAATAGAATGGATTGGTTATAAGAATAGAATAGCAAAATGCCACCAAATAAATACGGAGAGGAGAGAAAAAAAAGTGTCTGAGAGAAAAACAAGAAGAGGATCTGAAAAAAAATCAATTCAGGCGACTTCCTGACCCTGCTGTTGTCGCCTCCCTCTTCTTTCTAGCAACGTTGCATTATCCAAGCTGAGCTCGAACGGCTCCTTCGGGTTCCGTGGCCCGTGGTGCCGATGTCGCTTGGTGACAGTGCCAGTGCCAGTGCCAGCGCCAAGGGTCGTTGCGTGCAGCTTCGCTTCCATCGCGGCGACGTCCCCGGCTTCCTCGGAGGACTTGGGGATCTTTGACGGCGGGTCAACGGTCTCGGCCTCGCCGCCGTCCTGGGTGTAGTACACGATCTCACCCTCCTCGTCCTCCTCGTCGTCGTCGGAATCCTCGTTAAGTGGATTGAGGGCGGTTCTGAACCCCGTGGTGGGGTTGGCGCCGCGGTAACCTTGTCGAAAGTTCTTGCGCCGCTTGCCCTCCTCTTCCTGCCGGTGGACAGCGTACCCGACGTCGAAGACCTCTCGCAGATTGACGGCGCCCGGTGACCGGAAGTCTAACCGGGGTTCAGCGGACGGGCCGGGTTGATCGAACACCTCTACCGGGGTGGGCTGGTACGGTGCTTGATCGGCTGCGGGTGTGGTGAGAGGCGGCGCGTCGGCAGCAGCGTGGGTTTCCTCGTCTGTCTGCCGGATCCAAGGGTGTGCTAGGAACTCCTTGATGGTATACCGCTTGTCGGGGTCGACGGTCAGGAGATGTGAAACAAGGTCTTTGGCGGATTTGGAGATGCCGTCCCACCAGGGAGACAAGAAAGTGTACTGGCCGCGGGCCACCTTCTCCGTCAAGACCTGAATGCTCTCATCGTAAAACGGGGGGAAACCGCAGAGAAGCGTGTAGAGTACGCAGCCGAGGGCCCACATGTCGACGCTCTTCGAGTATCGCTCATCTTTGACGATCTCGGGGGCCGTGTAACCAACGGTACCGCAAGGGGTCATGGTCTGGCTATCCCAAATTACCTTGGACAGGCCAAAGTCTGCGATCTTTATCTGGCCGATACCGCCGGCTCCAACTCCGGGGATGAACTCGCCTTCGTCAACCTTGTCTTCATCACCAGGTTGACGAGGCTTGGGGGTCTTTGATGGGACAAAGGGTATTGGGTAGAAAAGAAGATTCTCTGGTTTGATGTCTCTGTGACGGCATTAGCGACCGGCCCTGGGTGAGACAAGGAAGAAAATCGCCTACGCACCGGTGAACCACGCCTGATGTCTCATGTAGATACTCTATCGCTTTTGCAACCTGAACGATTACGTGACGACTCAAATCTTCGCTAAAGTACGTTAATCTTACGATCTGATGGAACAGCTCGCCGCCGGGGCAGAGCTCGAGAACGATGTAGTAGTACTGCCGCGACTCTGAGAAATCGAGCAGCTTGACGATATTGGGATGGTCTAGTTGGCGCATTATCTGCACCTCCTTAAGGACGTTTGCTCTCTGCCAGACGGTAAAAACACGTTAGTGGCACAGGTGATTCAGAGATGGGTGGGTATCGAAATACAACGCAGACGCGGCAGGGTATCAAGGTGCATGTAGATCAGGAAGGCTGGGTGCGAATTCGGGAGGGTCGCGCACCTCCGCAGCTTTTGGCTTCTTCCTGAAATCTGGATGAAGATGTGCGTCGCCCTAGGGACCCACCGGGGAACGTTGGCGATCGTCACCAGGGGGGCAGACGTGGAAAGGTGGATGGCTCGAGCGACACGAAAATACATCATATGGAAGCATGACAGGAAAAGGGGGGAAGAAACGGATATGTCGTGGTAGTAGCTTCATACCTGGTTGCTGTTCATTTCGAATTTCCGGACGACCTTGATCGCGACCTCGCCAAGCTGGCCGGTGGTATCTTTGGCACGATAGACATTACTGAAGGCACCATCTCCCATCTTTTCCAGCAGGACCCATCGCTCCAGGCCGGGATACGACGGCATCTTCGATTTGTTCTGCCTCTCCTCGGCAACGATCTGTTCTATCTCCGCCTCGCGGGTCCGTGAGGGCTTCGTGTGCCCTTCTGCCGCTTTCTGTGCTGCGGCTTGGCCGCCGCCATGCTTGCTATCAATGGCATCCAGATTCCCTGCCGCGGGTGGATAGTGGCCCTGCGGTTGGCGCTGCTGCTCCGCGTGGATCGTGGAGACGTCGGTGGTGGGTTCTGCATGCGGAGTCACCAGGCGAGCTTGTTTTCCGTGACGTATGAAGTTTTTGAGATTCTGTATTGTACTCATGGTCGCGAAATGAGCAATGGTGAGTACAGGAAGAAAGGAAATAACAAAGCCAGAGAGAGAGGAGTGCAGGGTGAAGTGGGATGCATGCAGAAGAGGAAGGGACCGAAGGAGCTCGACAAGGTACAAGGGACAGTTCACTGCGGCATCAATGAATAGACGAATATGCGAAAGGAACAATTGAATGCTCTGAGGGCTGGTTGGAGGGTTTGCGCAACAAGAATGACGGTCCAATGGACACCCCACTTGCGCTAGTTCGGCCAGGAAGACAACGCCCAGAATAATGTGAGGGTGAAGGAACGCAGGGCCCGATAAATGCGGGAGGGGCAAGTCGAGCAGGGAAGCCCAGGGCAGGGTCAGGAGAATGAATCAACACAGCACGAGCCGTTATGTCGGAGGCGCAAAGCGCAGGCAAGGGAAGACAGCAAGTGGCGTCAAGAGGCACAGGACAGCTGCGCGCAGGCGTGAGAACCGTCGCGATTGTGTTGCAGAGAGAGAAATCCGGCTGTCAGCCTCGTACACGGAGAGAGAGAGAGAGAGAGAGAGAGAGAGAGAGAGAGAGAGATGGAGACGAGGAGCAGGAGGCGCAGGAGAAGTGAATGGATGCGGGCGAGCGCGAGAGAGCGATGTGGGCGCGAGGGCGGCCTATGACGCCGTGCGATCGGCGGGCGACGATGTCATGGTGCCAAGCCTCGCCTCTCGCCCTCGCCGACGACGACTAAGACCCAACTCGGGGGCTGTCCGGTTCTGGTCCAAGGCCGCCCTGGCTCTGGATCTGCTTTGTGCTCTACGCAGAGAACGATCAAGGATCGCTTCGGACCCAGTGCGGCCGTCCGGCCCTGCGAAACGCTTCCCCAGACGTGGCCCCGTCTCCAAAAACACGACCTCGCCACAGCTCTTCCTGACGGAGATGAGATCGATCCCAGACGAGGACATAGTCATCACCCCGCCACGACGATCCACTTCGTTCGGCTCCAGCCCAACAGGGCTGGTATTCTGCGATGCCAATCTCCCGTTCGTGAAGCCTAACCGTGCGGGGTCGAAGGGCCCTCTTTGTTGCCGGCGTGCAGACTAGAAATCCCGGCCCGGAACGCGACAACAGGCTGCAAGAACTACGGGCGTTTCTAGTGTACGGAACACACCGACCGGACTCTTGTCGTCTATGTTGTTCCTTACCCTTGCCCCGGGCCCTCGACGGTGACGCCGATTATGCCAGGTGTGATGATGATTCGTGAAAGGACGAGGAAAAGACAAGTGATACTGGGTAAAATGTGGCTCCACAGTGGCATGCTGGTGTTGATAAAGATGACAAAGGCAGAATTGATCTCCCTCTTGGATGGAAACAGGCAGACAGAGGGGGTGGTAGAGAAATGACACCGTTCAGGTAAAACAGTACACAGATCCCTTACCTCAACGACAAACGGCATCCTTATCAGCGTTCTGTTCCTTGGTCGAGAGCCTAGGTCTTGAAACGAGTCTGGGAGGAGTACGGTTCGTCAAGGTGGATGCGTCTTGGAGGAGAGAGGCGCTCAGCCTTGCCAGTGGTTCAATTCGAAGAGGCAGGCCAATTCTCGACGACGGTTGATATTGGGAGAAGTCAGTTGCTCCAGCTATCACAGTTGTAGAAACGGTAGCCTCTCGTAAAGTGAGTTACAGAAAGATCAGATCCTGCCTACAAGACCATTCACCTGAAGAAGAAGTGAGGTCTGAGTCCGCAGTCCTGTCCAGGCCTGGGCATCCGCTGACCTCCGCGAGTCTGGGCGCTCATCCGAGTCGACTGCCAGTCTCCGCGTGCCGCCAATGGCATACATGGGCTGCTCCGTTCGTCTCTGCAGCTGACCATCCGCTGCGACTGCGGCTGACGAATGAATGGCCTGTCGAACCCTGCTCTGGTGGCCTGGAGGCGACGCCGGCTCGGCTCTCCCCGACGATCCCTCTGTCACTCTTTGTCCAGAGTACCTTATAGGTCCTGGGCCATCGAGCCTCAGCTTCTCAAGCCCCTCCGGTAGGAAGGAGATCTACTGTGGGGTCGCCATCGTCATCGCCTGTCAATCGCCACATGCTCTCCAGCTCTGCAGAGCAGGGCTGCAGTCGGCACCAAGATCGACGCCCACTTCGGCCGGACTTCCAGGCATAGGTCTTTGTCCTGCGGAGACGGGGAAGAGCAGCGCGCTCCGTACGGAAGCAGAGTAATATTGGGACTCCGTACTCTTACATCATCGGGATGCTGCAGTGCGCGAGGCTGTGACAGTAGTACATACTCCGGCGGCTCTCGATACTGCCAATGATGATGAGACCTAATAATAATTTTGACTGACAAGCTGCATTCGGACCTGCATGTGCAGGACAACAGCCTCATACTGCTCTTTTTGGGGACCGGTACAGATTCCGTGCCTCCCCCAAAAGCCCCAGATGTTCGGATGCGGAACAATCTCAAAATTGCTTCATACATATGATCTGGCAACGTGGCTGTCCGCGTAATCCCATCTTTAGGTCCATATCTCCTTATGTTGCCAGCAATCCTGGCACAGGGGCCAAAGCTGGAAGCCGACCGTGGTTGAGAAGTCCACGCCATGGGCTTCCCCCGAGACGAACAAAGGGACTCGTTCCTGACGTTCCGTGCAATTCAGATTAAGCTACAAACTCTGATGGATATAGGACTGAACTTCGTGGTCATAAACATCTTTTCAAGTGATTCTCAGAGAGGATAGCAAATCCGCCTTTCAGGGGCTCCCTGCCCATGATGAACCAACTCACACTCCACGCTTCCATTCGAAAAGTGTCATACCTCGAAGTGGACCGTCAAAGGGAGCACATGGAACAATCCCCCTGTAGACTATATCTCTGCCCATGGGCACCCCAGCATGGACGAGAAGGCAGCCTAGAAGTCTTCGAGAAGGCTTGCAAGACTGCCTGGCAATAATCCCCCGAACTTCCGCACCGCGTCGTAACATCCTCCCCATCTTCTTGCAGATGACGTGCCATGTAGATCCTCAGTGCCTCGAAGGCTCTCTCTGAGCGAGTTGATTTGCCCTTGTTCGCCACGCAGTGAATCTAGGCCCCGTCCGATCTGGGCGGGCAGAGGAGACGAGGACGGCGACGTGCAGCGGCCCCTGGTCACTGGAGCGCGGGCGTCGCAGACTCGCAGCACACTCGAGTCACTCGACCGACCACCTCTCGATTCGTCCAGCGTCCTCTCCCTCCTCCTCCTCGCGCCCTCCTGTCCTGCCCGTCCTTCTCTTCGACTTCATCGTATCGTTCTCTCTCCGTCCGTCTCGTCCAAAAAAGCATCCGAGGCTGTGGCACTCGTCGATCTTGTCACGCCCCGATCCGCCCCCGCCAGTCCCTCCGGACCAGTGGACTCGTCCTGTTGGGTCTCTGTCCTGCCACCCGTTTAAGTCGACTGCTCACATCCACGACCCACGTCTGCTGCGCGCGCCGTTTACGCTCTAATAATAATAATCACTCCGTCTGCAACGTTCTCCATAGCGGCCGCCTCTTCCAAGATTACGATAATATTTCCTTTCCTTTGTCGCTATTCGTCTTTAGTCTTCCACTCTGCGATCCTTTCTCATGTACCACCATTCAACACAGTAGTCCTCTCAAATAGCACTTTTTTTTTCTGTTTCTCACCCGTCTGATACGGCTCGAATCCAATTTTCACGCATTTTGCTGTCTCGCCTGGCTCCTTGTATGCGCCTCTGAGCACAGACCCATTGGAAAGCGTTGTCGAATGACTTCAACGGCGGTGAGAGCAGTGCTCGCTGTTCTCCTGGAGCCGCAACTGTCGAAACAAACGTTGACCTGACTTTGTTATTTCGGATCATGAATTAACCCTTTGCTTTGTTTGTGCCGTTATGCGACAACTACATCTACACGTTTCCCATACCTAATTCGACACGTGTCATGCGATGACTCCGGGTGGCCAAGAGTGGAAACATTCCTCTGTGTTCCTGCAGTTCTTTCTAGGCCTAGTTTCACTTTAATGCTCGATCTTTTCGAAATGCCTGGGGCTGAGGTTGCAGGTACCTCCGTACTTCAACCGACACTCGAACGACCACATCTAAAAGCTCACAAGGCCCTCCCGCGCAAGAGAGACGTCATTCTTCAGCAAGGCACCATACCGATACAGAGTCCTTCCTCCGATGAAGATATCACGCCGGACGGCACTCCTGTCGCTACTGCTGTTCCGACCCTCCCTCTGACACCTCCCGGTAAGACCCAAGAGGAATACCATAGTAATGAACCAGACGCAACAAAACGTCGACCTTTCGAACCTGAGCGTGACATCAGGATTGTCACCCCGCCGCTTCAACTAAGCCCTCCAACTCCGGATATAACTCCACCTGGGGCAACCTCTTTGAAACAGAAGACCGGAACTCATCCTCCTGGCCAGCCTTCAATGTCGTCTAGAGCGGAGTCTTTTAAAACTGCGCAGGAGGCCTTCTCTTCCGATGATGAGGCAGAAGCATTAAACCGCCCGGGCCACTCGCTGTGGTCGAGCAGGCAGAGACTGTCGCCGCCCAATAAGTCCCCGGCAAATGGGCTTCGCACACGGCCAGATGCCTCTCCTGTCACTCCAACCCCGAAGAAACAAGGCGTTGTGGAGCGCGTCGCCAGCTTTGACTCATTTGACGGGGAGTGGATAGATAACCGCGAAGCGGAGTCTGCCACATCACCTAGTGAGCCAAAGCATAATCCACGTGGTTGTCGCCCTAATCAAAACGACAAAGTCGTACCTCCAGTGGCTGGCGGTGCGAATGCAAAACACTTGGAGGCTTCTCTTGCCCGTGAAAAGAGTCTTCGTGAACGGGTTCAAGAGTCACAGAATGCTCCTGTCAGTCGCTCGGCTGAAAAGTTTGGAGAAGATATCGGTTGGCACCCAACGACACATAATACGCATCTGAGTGAACAACCTGATTCTAGGAGATTGTCCGGATCGTCGACGACATCCACAGTCCAAGCTATGATAGTCGACTCACCACCGCAGAGGAGGAGAACCCTACGCCATATGGGGAAGAAATCATGTCTGCGCTCCGCCTGTTCCCCTACTCCCGAATCGAACCGCATGTCACTGGTTTCTAGCACCGAATCGCCGCATCGACTCGTCCACAAAGCTGCCCGCATAACAGATCAACACCGTTGGAGTGTAACGTCCATCCTGTCCGTTTCAACGAGCGTCGCCTCCAGCGAGTTGCAACAGCAGCCAGAGGTTATTCCTGTTGTTGTGGTCCCGGAACGACGGTCATCCATAAAGTCTTCTTCCACCCCGGTCAGCAGGAATCCATCCGTAACTCGTTCTCAAGGATCGACCCGCCGGCCGACCACTGCTCCGGATGGTAGTACTGGCTCTTGGGACCCTCCACGTCGAAAGAAGCTTACGACGTCGGACTCTATGTCCTCCATTTCGGGTTCTAAGGCGACGAACTCGAGAGGTCGTGGTATCACCCGACCTGAGATCCCCCCACGGAGCTCCTCTTTGTCGGCCCCTACGAGCAGGAATAATTCAAGAGCGGCGTCACTTACCGCAGAGAGCTTAGAACGCCATACGCTGGCCATGGAGCTAGAATTTGAGAAACAGCATGTCAAGCAGCTACATCCAAACAGGACGGGCGAAGATATCCAGCCCGAGTCGCAGCACGTCCCGGGGGCTTCGAATCAGCAGTCGGCTCCACATGGAGCTGATGAGACGCATAATCTTCGTCCTCCGTCAATACCTTTTACTCAGTCGTCTTCCCCAGGGCCAGTGGAAATCAGCGAGGCAACCGCAGTTACTCTCTTCCCGCATAAGAACGAATCTGTATTGCTCATCGATCAACACACGCAGCCTGAATCGCGCGCTGTCCAGACTCGGCAGACGTCCCCTACCTACCTTGGCGGCCCTGATAATCCTCGGACACCGGAGGTATCTTCCAAACCAGACGCAGTCGACGTCGAGTCGCAGCTTAAGAATCCACCTTCGCCGTCGAAACCACCGGCATTCAAGATTATTCCACCAACGCCAATGAACGAGGTAGAAAGCCAACTTGGAGGTCAACAGGGTGATCAAGGAGAGAAAAATCGGGAAGAGAGCGGCACTCCTAGCCGTCGACTTGGACTAGTTAGACGCGCATTAAGTGCCAGACATCGCTCTGAATCTGCCCCTTCCTTGACGCGGTCCCTTTCGACCAGGTTGGCCAGAAATCGAAAGGCTGGAAATGACATTGATGGCAAATTGCATCCTTTTTGGCGGCCACGTGGATTTTGGGACGAGTTCGACAACCCTGAAGGTGAAGGTTCCCACAAGCCGGACGTTGTGGATAACGGCGATAGAGAAGATAGCGATATGGTTGTGGGAAATACCCTGGGCTTGCCTCAGAAACGGACCCCTCTCAACGGTCCTCTGTCTCTCGTTCGACGAATCTCAGAACCGACAAGGCGCCGTGACCGCAGTACTCTCCGCAATCGGTCCAGTCAGAGCAGCCTTGCTGGGAGGAGGGGCCGTGGGATGTCTCGCCCTCGTCATCAGAGTCGCCTTCACTCCATGCCCGCTTTAAGCTTGAAATTCCGCTTTATCTCTCTAAGAGATTTACAACAACGCCAGAGAGATGCGCGACGGCGGCGGGAAAATGAGAAATGGGAAAGAAAGGAAAGAGAAATCAAAGCAGAGTATTGGAAAAACAATTTAGGTGGGCTCGAGTGCCGAGAACAGCAATAATGGAAGGATGCGATGAGCCGCAGCAGCTGCATCCACCCGAATCACCTAGTCAAGCGTCGGTCTGGTACCGTGCTTGATCTTGTTTTTAGGTACAATTTATTTTAATCTGTTTTTGGTTTCCCTTTTATTCTTTCTTATTTTCACTTTCCTTGTTTTGGCTTTTCACGATACAATTATTTGAATGATTGGACGTGATTTTTGGCTGTTCTGATTCTTCTGTTGGCCATATATCCTTTCATCCCTTTGCAGCTCCCCTTTTTTTTCCCCCCTTTCCTTGTCCCAGCAGCCACTGGGTACTTCATATACACTTTGGATTCAGCTTACGGCTGATGAGATGTGAAGACGACACGACATGATACTCAAGCCACAAGAAGACTACGAGCCAAGATAAGACGCATCGAATATATGATGACTGTGATGATTCACGATTAACGAAGCGAGTTCTCAATCTACCTGCGTGCTTGTTTTCCATCTACGTACGTTTTGGGATTTGAGTTAGTTCTCTCTGTGGGCAAAGCTTGTATACTAGTAATGTTTCTTGCGCTGCGTCACAGATGAAGTCTTACGGATAGGATAGCCAAGCTAGCAATAAACGAACCCTCTTGGGAGGTATCTAGGTAATTAATTGGCTTTGTCTCGTAGAGACTAGGAAACGCGCAGTAACGTCGACAAGACCTCAAGCGACATTAGGTGGTAAAAACTCATTCAATGGAAAGAGGTAACCATAACCCCATGCTCTCATGACCCGACACAATCGTTCTATCGATCCAATCGATCGCCCAATAAACACTTCCCAAGACTTCCCCTTCTTTTTCTTCCTTCCTCTCCGTTTCAGTTATATATTATATTGCTTCTTCTTCAACTGACCCCCCGCCTCCTTGACCCCCTCGACCTCCCCCGAACAGCCATACTCCCGTACTCCGCCTCCCGCTCCTGCCGCCGCCTGATCGCCTCCTCGCTCTCCTCCTCCCCTTTAAGTTCCTCTGCCCTTATCCCAGTCGGAGTCATAGTCCCTCCGGTGGCTCCTCCGGAGGTTCCCTCCCGCACCTCCCGCACCGCCCTCACATGCGCACGCATCCGCTCCAGGACTCCCGGGTCCAGGAACGGCTGCGGGGGGCGCGACGCGTCGAATTCGATCACGGTGGGCTCATGTCTTTGCCCTTGGTCCTGTCCTGTACTTTGGGTCGGGGCGTCTTTCGCTCCCGCGGCAGTAGCTGTAGCTGTGGGCGTGACAGTCACCGTGGAAAAGGCCGGCCTGCGGATCTGGATCTGGGCCGGGACGGCGCTGGGGTTGAGGGTCCTGTGGACGCCCCGGAAGGAAGGGGAGGTCGAGCAGGGCGGGAGCAGGGCGCGTTTGGTGGGGATGAGGAGGGTGGAGCGTGGACGTCCCCCACGGGTTTCAGGCTGGGGTTGGGGCTGCGGGGAGGATGTCATTCTTTATTATCTCTTTTGTCTGCAACGGTAGGTAGGGTAAGGGGCGAGAGAGTATGGGAGTCTTCATTCAGGTTCCCGCATTAATTAATTGTGATGAGGGGTATTTCATTTGACTTTTTTGATTGGGTTTAGATTCCGGCATGGAGGGTCACGTTCAGGTAGGTCGGTGGGTAGATCATGGTTGGCGAGGATCAGATCAGATCAGATCAGATAGGATCCCCTGCGTAGGTGGTGGTTGTTGAGGGACGCGATCGCGAGCCGAGCTAGGACGTGACGCCACTACTGATAAGACCGAGAGCATGTGACGTTATCTCTTATCGATATGGCACGTGCCGCGCGGTGGTCCTCACATCTTATCTGAGAGTTTACTGCCTACGTCAGGAACATCAAAGTGTCTGAAGTAGAGGTACATGCAGCGACTTCTGATTCGGGCGGACTTGATACATAATTATGCATATGGAAGTTTTTAATGGAAAATGTAGATCTCTTCCTCACCGAATCGTCCCTCCTTAACTGAACCATCGTGTTTTACAGCTTCAACGAGAACGCTGAAGGCCTCGGATTGCCATTATAGCAAGCACAATTTTCATCAGTCAAGTTACATGCTCCCTCTTTGACCAGAGCACTCCTGTTGAACTCCTGCGTGCTCTGGGGCACGTCCAGCGCCGGGTTGAACTCGAAAAAGTCCGCCGGCTTGAGCGAGACCGTGATGACCTCGACCGGCATGACGGGGAAGTCCTCGACTCGGGGGTTGTGCGTCATGCCGAACGTGTGCCAGACGACGATGTCCTGGTTCCGCACGTCCTCGTTCCGCGCGGCGTAGTCGGACACGCCGTCCATCTCCTCCAGGCTCTGGTTCGTCCACTTGCCGCCGGCCCAGAGGTCCCCGTCGCGGTAGCGCGTCACCCAGATGTGGTGCTCCGCGAAGCGGGCGCGCCGCCGGACGACCGAGTTCTTGCCGGCGAGGAGCAGCTGCGAGGGTTGCGGGGTGAGTTTGAACCCGACGGGGTTGCCCGAGATGCGGTTGAGCTTGTTCTCGTTGACGATCTTGAAGACGCGGTTCTTCTCGGGGGCGGCGTCGGCGAAGGTCGACTTCTCGAAGGGCGTTTTCACCACCCTCCACGCGTTCCCGTGCGGGTTCTCCTCGTCGCTTTCCGGGACGGGGATCGAGTCTTCCTGGATGAGCGTGTTCGCGCTGCCGTCGAGCATCGGGTCGATGCGCAGGCAGAACAGATGCTGGTGGTTCTGTGCCAGGACGCCCGGGGAGACAACATTGCCCCAGGAGCTGCGCTTTCCTTTGTCGATCAGCGCCGTCGAAACGATGCCCGTGGCCCTCGTTTCGAATTCGATGGTCCCGCTCTGGTGGAACAGCCAGGCAAAGATGTACTCGTAGTTCCCAACGGTGATGATATTCTGGACAACTAACGTCCGTCTGCGCGTGATCGCGGCGACCGATGTCCGATGGCTTGTGTGCTTCCAGCCAATGCCCGAGTCTTGTTCGTGCAGACAAATCACGTTGGGTGCCTCGACTGGCTCGCCATTGGGGTCGTTGAGCCAAGCGCTGAAGTACTTTATCACCCCCAGACAATCGCAACCAAGTTTGAGATTGTTCGAGCAGCTTCCAGCCCCGGAGTCCCCAAAGTCGAATGCCTGCTTTCTGTTATATGGCGTCCTTGGATCTTTTCCCCCAAGCCATCAGTTTATATGATCTCCACCTTGAGGTATACGTGCAGCAGTTGACACAGGTCTCACTCACCACCGTAGGGAACCGTCATCTCACTCATACTAAGACGATAGAACAGTTTCCTACCATCGTACCTCACGTCGTGGATAGTCATTCCCTCCCGATAGTTGAAGCCGACTCGGAACCGCCATTTCTGCCACTGGACAAGATTCTCGTCGGTGACGGTGAAACTCGGGCCCTCCGGCTGGACGACCTGCAGCGGCTTGAGGTCCCGCCTCACCGGCACCTTGATCAGATCGGGATGATATTCATTCTCGACGCAGTGGGCCAGCGGTGCTTCGGGGCCCGTGTTATGTCTCAGACCGTCCTCCTCGCCGCCCGTGGCGAGGGTGTCGATCCGTACGATCTTGTTTTGGAAGACATCCAGGACCGGCGATATCGGGAGCGGAAACGCATACTGGTTGCTGTCCGGATGGTTGTGGGGCGCGCGGGCGTAAAGTACGGCTTGGATGTATTTGGGGGTTTCTAGATTGGAGTCCTTGTCCGCGCCGTAGGGCCAAGTGTCGCACTGGATGACGACGTCTCCGGGGAGATGGAGCTTCTTGACGGATTCCATGACCCAAGGGTCTGTTAATATTGTCTTCGCGCACTCTCGTATCTCTGCTCTGTAGTAAACGCGCTCGATCAGTATTGCAGCCTTGAAAGCGTTCCATGCGTATATACTCCTAAAAGGTACCTAGGTAGTAGGTAGTACGCTGTTCAGAGACGAATATCTCACCTATCGAAGTGTGCATGCTGTCCCTTCCTCGCCTGCTCCAGACTAACCTCCGTTCCCGTATCCAGACTCACAACGCTCTCATACAGGTCCCGTCCACCATTCGTGGTGTAGATCACGGACGCCAGACGCGGTATATACGGCCTTGATCCGGCCGGGACTCCCGCGCTCTCTGCGTCCAGGTAGGGCATCAGCAGCGCCTTGGGCGGCTCATGGAGTGAGATGTTCTTGATCCGGAACCCATAACCATCATTCTTCTCCCTCTCCCGAACGGTCTGGCTCACGATCTGAGCTGCCCTGCGTATCTCCGCTGGATTGAGATTGTGAAGGGGATGTGGTCGGAGAACTGGATCAGCCATGTCTCTGTAAAAGATCTCAGAACGAAGAAAATATGTAGTAGCAGTATGTAGTAGTAACTCTGTATCTAAATGGTCTTGTCCCTGCCGATTGATATCAGCCCGCTGATATGTAAAGCCAAAAAAATCTATCTGCCTGATCAGTCCAACAACCGGGATCCTTTACCCATAGCTATCCTTCGGCGTGGCCGCCTGGAAGAATCGGACTCACCAGCGGTCCTTTGCCGATGCAGTATCTCGGCTGACAGGCGTCTTCATCCGAGTCTCTCAAGCGCCCCGTAGGATGTCACTATACTAGAGTTAGCAGCCTGTCACGACTTCTGCGGGGGCCGCGGAGTTGTACATACCAATGGCGAACAAGAATTGGTGGAGATGTGGTGAGCGTGCTCCCCAGGGTGCCCTCGCGTCGACCTTCCAGAAAGGGTGCCCGACTCATGACAATCCCTCCGATCGATTCACACGCATTCAGTAGCTGGTGACCCTGGAACCCGACCTCTAGGTGCCAACGATAGATGATGAGAATGGGGAGAAAGAAGACTTCGCAAGGGGTTTGAGCCGGTTTTTATTATCATTTTACATAATTTGGTTCAGTTGATTGCTTCAGCCTAGGTATCAAGTATGTTTGCTCTTCATTGATCCTGACATGCTGGGCAGGCCAGAGTCCATGTCACATGCGATACACAGCCTATCAAGTAGCAGATATGGATTCTATGTATCTGCTTGATCCCAGAGCAGACCTAGATCTCAGGATCTTGCATATGCAGGTTCTCGAAGATCGCCATATTCCATACAGAGCCTACTCGAATTAGTTCAAGCCCCACACTATCAAATGTAGAAATCCAGGCTTATCATCATGCTGGCTGATTTACAAAGGATGGCCTGCTACATCCCAGATTCGGCGCTCGCAGAAACCCTGTGTGGTTGGTGCCGGTGATCTGCTAGTGGAAGCATATTATTCATATCCAGATTGAAAGAGTTCAATTTATTTATATCCTCTTGAGTTTCATTTTGTCAAAAAATTTCCCTTCCGCTATATCAATCAGCTTTCACAATGTAGGAGTCCGTTTTTCAAGAAAGTCAATGACAAAGAATGACACAAAGTCCAGTAAGCCGCAAATAACGACAGAAAGGTACACTTGATTTTTCCGCCCAGAACAATAACCCCCATTAATACATAAACACATGCACATATACGCTGAGCGCGTATCAGAAATCAAGACAATATAACACACAAAAACAGATCTGAGAGACGCCGTGAATATACAGTCAAGAACAGTTGTACATGTCGCTCGTTATCAATCAAAGAAGAACCCGGGACGCCTCCGCTTTCTCCGACCATGGAAGCCAGTGCTCGAGAGCGATTGATCCCGTTTGGTATGAAGAGCACGAGAAAAAAAAATACAAGGTGAAAAAGCACAATCGCCTAAGGAGTCATGATAGATGCGAAGAATGTTCATGGAAAATGAAAGAGTAATCGTCACAAGTACTGATGTCTACGCGATGCCCTGTTCCAAGCCTTGCACCGCTGTATATGAGTAAGGGAAGTCGACCAGGCCATCTAAAAGCCAATTCAACGGGTCAAAGACTTCGTAATTCGGTTCCATAAAGCCTGTGATGGAGCTCGGCAGGCTACCGACTCCGTTGTTGGCAGAAGGTAGCCCGAGGTTGGTCTGCGGCAAGGGCGGAGCAGGGGCCAGACTGGGATCACCGCCAGTGACTCCTGGAGTAGATGATGACGTACGAGGCGGGGCAATAGACGACGCTGCAGAAGAATCCGAAGAGTCTGGGTTGGTTGGATTCTTGAGGTAGGCTACAAGAACGTTAGGGAATGCTTGGTGCAGACTGGGGATGGGAGATCAACGTACCTTCGATGTTTCTTCCTTTTGTCTGTGCATCTTCTCTCCATCTCCATACGGAGTCAAAAACGAGTGACATGCTCATGCGGCATCGCACTTTCAGTTGTAGTGAATTGTCAATTTCCGCATTATTTGCGGACCGTTGAGTTGGAGTCCCGCCTATCCTCCACATCTGCGCTAGCACCTCTGCCAGTCGTTCCGGGAGATCATTGCTGGAAACGGAGATTCCCCGAATTGCCCAGATCGTCCGGTTGAAGAGATTCTTGGAATACTCGATGTCAATGTGCGCTGCAAAGAAGCTTTTACAGAGCTTCAAGAGCGTAAAACCGCCCGCTACCATCATCTGGCAGACATAGTACGGCGTGTAAGAAAGAACGGGACCGACATGCGTCTCGAGATTCAATGCGGCTTCCAGGAAGTTTGCTGTTGCAACATGCAGGGCGAGGAGGCGCTCGCGGTAGTCCTTGGCCGTCGGGTTGTCAAAGAATGCGGAGAGATGAAGATGAAGATTGGAAGCGCGGAGATACAGGTCAGTGATCGCTGGTGGCGGTTAGCCTAATCTTCGTGTGAAACCAAACAAAATCGGCCATACAGTCATTCTCTGATCTAAGCTGGTGTTCAAGATCATCAAAGTCCTTCGACAGGAAGGATACCAATGTCGATCTCTCCTGCTCACTGGCCAGTCCGACAGGATCCCGTCGATTGCTATAGAGCGTCTTGGTGATTTTGTCACAGAATCTCTCGATCTCTAGTCTAGGTTTGATATCCGCTGGGAGCTTAAAGTTGGGATCCGTCGATTCACTCGCAGATAACGTCCAATCGTACAGAGTCGAGGGCGGCTGTCCATAGCCAGTTGCGACCCTTTCAAAAATTAGTTTCGGCCTCGCAGGTTCATTTCGAAATCATGATACCGCCTAAAAAAAGGGAAATGGACGGGACTTACCTTTGGGCGACAATATTACAAACAGCCCACGTCCTGACTTTGTCTCTCAACTCCGCTTCGATCAGCTCAACTCTAAACTTGCTAAAATCCTGGACATGCGATGGCCGATGAAGGCCAAGTTGCATGGCAACTTGCATCATCATACCACACAGCATGAATGTTGGGTCCGTTGAGGTGCTGCTTGTCGGGAACGGCCACGTGCAGAGCAAACATAGGGCTTTAACGACATGGTAGCTCTGTGGGATGTCTGCCAGCGTACTCCATACCAGTCTCGTAACAGGGGCGGCCAGCGAATTTAAAAGGTGAGGATCTGTCTGATACCGTCGAGCGCCGACACTGATTATGGTCCAGAACAGCAACGGAGAGGCCGAGTAATAGTCGTCCGGGGATTGTTCTCGGTCGAGGAACGGTAGAAAAGGATGGTAAAACGTGAAGAAACTATTCAAGTCAGTTCTGCAGGCGGATACGAAAGGTCGACAATCCTTACAGATTGAATAACTCGGTCACCCTCTCGTTCACGACGATAACATCCTCAATCCTTTTGAACTGCTGGTTTCCATTCCTCAGGTAGCTGGAGCCATCAAAGCCGGACCGCAGATCAAGCAGCGACGCGACCGCCTCGTGCGAGCCCATGTACTGGTCCGCGGACATGCCCGACGGCGTCTGGTACACTCCGGCCCCGTTGGCCACGGGCGCTCCATCTTGCTTCCCGGCAGCAGCAGCAGCAGCCGCCTGTGCTTGCTGGAGGGACTGCTGATGTTGCGCAATCTGCTTTCTCAGCTCCACGATCTCCCGCTCCATCTCAGCGTTCCGGCTGCGCTTCCCAATGCGCTTGAAGTTGGATTCAATCTTGCATTCGAGCTTCAGGCGGCGGCAGCGGGAGCAGGAGGTGAAGGGTTCCTGGATGACATCGCATCGGAGCTGCGATAGCGCACAGTCAGCACGTCTTGCTTGCGACGAACTGTCCAGTGGGTACAGTCACAACAATGGAGACACCTCGGTCGCCTTGTCGCAAAACGATGAACTTACCTTCTGCTGTCGACACTCGTTGCACGCGCGCTTGACGGGCTGGCGCTTCTTCTCCTCTTGCGGCTGCTCGGGCGCCGGCGCCTCCTCGACGCTCTCTGTGCTCGCCGGGGAGCTGTCCATGCCGGCCGCAGCGACATTGCGTTTCCTTGCAGGCGCCAGGCCGTTGGATGCGACAGCAGCGGCAACCGATTGATGGCTGCCGCCGCTCCTTATCGGGCTCGCGACAGCAGCAGCATTGTTGCTGCCCGTTGGCCCCAGGTCCCCCTTCACCCCTCCGCCTCCGATCCCGCTCGAACTTCCCCCGAGAGACGCCACGCTGGGAACGTTGTGATACGGACGATCGATAAAGCTCGGGCACGAAAAACGACGGCGCGGCCGACGAGCAGGCGCAAGGGTCTCCGTTCACGCGCGCGGAGTGGGAGGGGTTCGGGTCCTCTGCCTCTGCAAACACGGTGTCTTCACGCCCTCCTCAGCCGGTCACTCAATGCTTCGCGCTGGCCGCAAGCTCGCGGGCCCCTCGATGGAGGATGAGTAACTGCGCGCGGCCGGCGGGGGGCCGCGTTCCGATCTCGCTCGCCGCGAGGGCACGTGAGTCTCGCCCGAGAGACAGATCACGTGACACGGCGCGTGGGCCGCACCCCGCCCGGAGATCGTCGGAGATAACGGGGTATCTGCTATCAAGATCTATTTCAAACACACCCGAGAGGGATTGTCTCAAGTTGGATGCCTGACTATTATTGCTGAGAATCTCACAAACGGGATCAGAGCGGAGGATCCTGGCACGGCTTGTGGGGATGCATCGCGTGTCTGCCCTGCACCGCCGCTGCGAGGCCTGCGCATTTCGACTGGGTTTCAGCCTAACGGCGTGCGCTGCCTCGACACAGCCCACGCGGACAGAAGTTTATAATCCATCTCCGACCCGCGTAAAATGCGAGCATCGCTGGAGATTAAGAAGTTTGATGCGCTTATGATTGTCTATTGTGATTCTTCTTCTGCTATCAGAGCTGTTGACATGCAATTCTGTGGATTTGTTTCCTAAGCATGACATGATATGCTGCTTGTTTTCCGATAATTGAAAGAACTTCATCCAGAGCGTATACAATAAACCGGCTCAGCGTGAGAGAAGAAATGGCTTCAGGGCTCGAAGAGAACCCGCCAACGGGAAAGCCTGTTGTCAAAACGGATGATCCTCTCCCTTATGACAATCTCGATGAGTCAACTCTGGTGATTCCAGAACTTAATCCCGACGATAGCCCAGGGCCATCGCACAGCACAACCGTCACAAGGGATCAGTGTATTGTCCATCTCAAGTTGTCGGCTGTACTCGCAGATCTCCGCGACAGTATCAGCAGCCATGATGCTCTGTTCGGGAACCACGATTCTCAAGCGAATGAATTCCTCACGGACAACATGAGGAACCAAGCGCGCGGTCAGATTAAGGAGAAACGCTGGGCCGTATATACAGCAAGGGCAGTCGACCGTTTCGCTTCGTGGTGGAGAGCCTGCATTCCAACTACCGGCCCGGCTCTTGTCTAATATCGATGGGGCTATCAAACCAGGCAAGAATTCACGTTGGGACCATTTCTTCCCCAACCACTTCATCCTGCTCCACGCCCGTGAACTCCTTCGGTTCACCTACCCAAGATTGAAACCAGATACTACCATGACGAGGCTGCGCGATTTCCTCGAGCGGAGGATGAAGGACAATGACATAATTCGGCGAGCGAACAACACCAAATCCAACTCTGTCATTCTGCGCGAAGCGAAGACGGCTGTTCGACGGATGATGTCTTGCTACTGAGATAACAGCTCACCCTTTGCCCTCGACCTCGTCGGAGCCGTCGTCCGCCAGGGCACCTTCGTCCAGAAGATGGACAAGCTGAACTAGATACATTCGCCCTCCCTGGCCTCGATGATGGACCGTCTCATCAAGAAGTACCGGGTTTTCTTCACCATCATGGCAAGGGACCCTGGACGCATGGCCGTTCCCTCACTGGACGTGGATCTCGCCTGGCACACGCACCAGCTCTCCCCCCATCGCTACTACGACTTCTCCGTCAATGAGACATCGGGAATATTCATCGACCACGTCGACAAAGTCGACGAGAACAAGCTCCCGGAGGGCTTCGGATAGACCAGCAAAATGTACCAGAAGCTCACTGGTGGCGAGATCTACAGCGAATGCACCTGCTGGTACTGCGAGGCCACCCGGGCATCGCATGTCCACGATGGCGTCTTCGCCTCCTCCTCCTCGGGCGCCGGAGCGGCTGCTGCAGCCGCCAGCCTGTATGGGAGACCCTATATCTCCTCCGATCCCGAAAAGAACGCGCACATCTCCGCCCACAACGCCGTACGCGCGCGGGGCACAACCGTGCCGGGCCGGCAACTGCTCAAGGCCCTACAACTCAAGGCGGCTTACGAGACCGCCCGTCGCCGGGCAGAAAAACGGAATCGTCCCAAAACTGCACCACCAACACTACCACCACCTCCTCCACATCCTCCTCCACCTCCGCAGCCGCCGGCTGCACCACCACCGGCAGAGGTTCCTCCCGTCTCTCCGCAGCTGCCCGCGGCCACTGCGCCCCCGCAGGTTCCTGCGATGCAGTTGCCGGCAGCACAAGGCAGGAGAGACATACAGGCTGGGTTATTCGTGTAAGCGTCCGGATGGATGCTCTGGTCGTGCATGTGTTGGTTGTGCAGGTTGATTAGGTTGATTAGGCTATCTACAAACTTCTCAATCAACTCGAAGAAATCGAAGTCGGTTTTATCCTTCTCATGGGAACGACGCTTTTCAGAGTCTTCCGCGCCTGAGGTTAGGTTAGATCTGGTTGATACATGGGCTGGCCTAGCAGCCACCACCTCCTCCTACAGGCTCAGGTCAGTAACTCAGTATAAAGCAGATGAAGAGCAGTTGACTTACCGCAGCCTACGGCCTTCTATGTCAGTGATGCATCGGATGTTCGTACCTGTTACTTCCTCGATACTACTTTTCCTTTGAACTTCTCGTATAATATCCAGACTTTCGAGTTGCTTTCCTAGTTTCTGAATATTTGGACTTAATGACGATATACTGTACATTCCAGTCAGTTGAATCTATCCTGATACATTACCAAAACAAGTACCTAATATACATTACAAGCAGAACATCTTTATTACGGTACATTTAGATACAGCTAGAGAGTCATCTGTCAGCAATGAGCAACGCTGCGTGAATATTTTAGACATGCTCCACATCTCCAGCCGTAGAACAGACAGAATATATGAACAAGAAAAGGCCTTACTAGGCGCACAGTGTGCATACATAATTGTTGTTGATTATTATTCCCATATAGAAGTAGTAACAGTGTATCTTGTCCTGGGCCTCTATGGATCAAAAAAAACTCCACATTTGCCGCATCTACATTTTAGATTCACAAGTGCGGTTCTGTGAAATAGCCACCACTAAATGAGCCTCGAAGGTAGACTTGACGTAAAGCCAGAAATAAAAGTCTTGAGTGATTGATTGAACAGAAGATGCCCTTATGCTGTTACCTTTCTGAACTGACTGTGTGCAACACATCTTCTGTAGAAAAATACCTGCGGTTGGAGATGCTCTGGTATATTATATACAGTGGCGAATTCCCACGGGAAATGGAACAAAATCTCTCACCAAGCGTAATTTCCAAAGGGGCTAAATCGAGATGTGGAAAATATAAGTATGGATGTAGATTCATATATCCAATACTAGATCAACCAAGCTTTCTGCCAGGGTATATGTGCCAGGTCATTCCATCAACAAACCGAGGACGATCATAAAGTCATGAAAACAAAGCCCCAATAGAAACAAGTAAGAGCAGAATTGTCTCAATCGTAACTGTGAGAGTCACATAACGAAACATTTACCTTGTCCTTTCCTCCGCCTTTCGTTAATTGTCCGTACACTGCATTGCTCAATCCGTTCTCGCCAATCCTCCGGCTGCCCATCATGTGGTAGTCTCAAGCCAGTGGGATCTGTGGGTATCCTACGTCCCGTTGCTGTAGAGTCCGGCACAGCCTCGTCGGTCGGTCTCATCGACGATCCAATGTCCTGCGATCGCGATCGAGATCCCCCGACGCCTCGAACCCCAGAGCGAGATCGCAGCCTGGGGATTGTTTCCAGACGATTGATTCTAGACTGATGAAAATGGAGATCCGGTGACGACATTGAAAATGGGTGATAACCTGCGAGAGATCTGTTTCCGGTACTTTGAGTAGATGACTCTTCTATCTGGTCACTTGACAACGGTTGGTGTGCTACGTCCCGAGCAGGTGCAGGTGACGATTGCCCTCCACGTTGATTTCTTGGAGAGAGCAAGCGAGAAGCGAAGGGTCTGGTGCGATATTGAGATTGTCTCTCCGGATTCGCTCTCTGAGGCGCGGTTGACTGCGATGGTGGAAGATTAGTGCTGAGATCAGAATGTAGCTGTATCCTTGTATCTGGCTGTGGTTGTGAAAGGGAAGAAGAAAGATGGGTTCGTTCTTGTAAAGTAATGTCAGTTGATTGGAGCGAAGCTCTCGTTGGAGATCTCAATGAACCATCCATCAATGGCTCGGCCTGAGTCAATATTGAGCTTGCTTCGTCAGCAACAGGTACAGGTGGAAGTGTATGCTGCAGGGAGTGTGAATGAACCTGAGGAATGTTGTCTGTAGTGGTCGGGACACCCGATGGCAAATCATCCTGTCCAGGGGGGTGCATCGAAATTTGCATTGTTCTTGTCTGAACTTGACCACTGATACTAGCTGGATTCACGGCAGATGTCTCCCTTCTTCTTTGAAGCACATTCCTGTGTCTGCCACTTTGCCTAACACTTTGCCTGACTGATGATTCTCTCGAAGTTCTTCTCCTTCCCAGAGGAATTCGAGAACTGGAAATTGTGTTTATTCTTTCAACAACAGTGCGCGATCGTGTTATCGCATTTCGTGCCATGGAGTCTAAACGAGAAGTGTGTGCTCTGCGAACCTGAGGGGGCACATCGCCCACTCTCTGAACGGGTTCTGTCATAGAGGGTAGGAGGAGTCTCCTGATCTCTTCCGGGAGAGGAGTGTCGGGTTCCCGAGTATAAGGAGGAGGGGGTGGAACCCAGTCATCCGCGTCACTCTCATGAGGGATCCGGGGAATTTGCTCTTGGGGCTCGGTGGTATCTCCACGATAACGTGGATTATATCTCCCACGACTTGCAGCAGCCGCAGTAGCAGCACGATGCAGCGTGTCACGAGATCGAGGCTGTGTATTACTATAAGGGGAATCCAGAATATGAGCATTATCACTCGGCTCCCAGTCAATGGGAGAGCTCGGTTGAGAGTGGCTTCCTCCTTGGTTGCTTGACAACAACTTCTGAGAGCTCCCGGTTGCGGCTGGGAACGATTCGCGAGCCGCACTTGCTGATCGTTGGCTGAGAGGATTTCGCGGCGATTCAACTACACCGCGATGTAATTGAGTTCTCCTTCTCTCTAACTCAACCTCGGCATCAAGACTAGGGTTCTGCTCTCTTAACATTTTTGGTTCCGCTTCTCCCACTTCGATCGTTATCTCCTTCACCTCGCCATTCTTTGTAGATCGCTCGAAGTCAAGGATAAGGACTCTGCCCCCGTCAATTGGAACACTTTCCCCGCCTAATTCTGAAGAGGTGACGCCACCAGGAGCCACAGCAACCAATCTATGGCGCAACAAGCCTTGGTCATCTGCTGACTGCGGTGGGAGGACCCAGCGTGCTGCCGTAATTCCTGGAATGTCGGCCACCTTATGTCCTGTGACCAACACACTCGGTTGGGTAATCGTCCGCTGCAGCCTCTGGGAGTTATCCCGCCCAGAAGCAGACGATCCGTCCCAACGACGATCGATTAGAGCTTGGCTCGAGTTCTGAGTTCCGCTTGCTTCCAGCGTCGGACTTGACAAAGGCGCAACGTCAATTCGATCGGGCAAGCCATATAGCCAGAGACCGGAACCCTGGAATCCCAACACAACAAGCTCACCCAAGCTGTCTGCAGCTGGTATTGTAAGAGGTGGCGGTTCTTCTAATCCGTCATCAGGACCTGGGCCAACGAAATATGTGACCCCTGTCCTTGCGTCGTTAATCTTAACTGCTCTGAATGCTTTTATTTGTTTGTCATAGCCAATGACCCAACTTCCTTCTCCTTCTGCGTGAGGAGGAAGTAGAGATGCGTGACTGTAGTCTGGTATGATGTCGGGAAACAGTATCTGTGTCGTCCACAGACGACTTTGAACATCTCGAGCAGTAGCATCCGTCCCGGAGTCTGTGTAAAATGGTGCCGAAATGCTGACTACGCTAGTCCTGTTTACATCAGTTGATGATCCAAGCAGTATGGTACCATCCGAAGAGAAGGAGATCGAATCGACACCGACGCATCGCACAGCTCTTCGTTCAGCCGCGACAGCATTTTCTCCCAAAGCGTATACCTCGATGCCACAGTCGTACGCAATTGCCAGTACGCTACCGGTAGGAGAGAGCGCAAGGGCTCGCGGGACGTCGTTCAGCGTGAAAGCCTGGACGTGCTTCGCTTCCTCATTTGAGAGGCTGTAGATATTCACCTGGTGCTTAGAGGAGATTACGGCAAGAAGCTTCCCATCGTCTAGAATGGTGGCGCCCAATGGTTTTCTCGGAGTCTTCAGCTCATGCTTCACCGTGGCCGGATGTGATGTTAAATCGACAACGAATATCCTTGAGGAGCTCAAACAAAGAAGCATCTGTCCATTTGCAGAAAAAGAGAAGCTGAATGCCTCTCCGTGCGGAAATGCAGTAGACGAGCTCACGGAGGTAGATATGAGTTTGATGAGAGTGGTACGGGGTCTGAGGAATACTTCGAATGCGTTCCGTCTGATCTCACATGCAAATCTACCTTTCAGAACGGGGAGATCATCGACGCTTACCGAGCCAGAAATGATATCTCTGGTCAACGAGAACGAAGGACAGCGAGATAAGTGGTAAGCGTAGAGCTCCGGTGAGTCCGACACTCGTCTCCATTTTCGGTTCAGCAGAGCCAAAGACGCAAAGGAATTCGCATCAACGATGTAGAGAATGCTGTTGTCGCCAGTTTAGCAAAGATTCAGATGATCAAAGTAGCAGCTAGGTAAACTGCGAATGGAAGGACGCACGGATACATAGCGACATCCGCTGCGAAGGATGAAGACTCACTGTTCGATAACTTTAGAAGGTAAGCGACTGAAAGCAGAACAGGACCGATCGGAGAAGTTTGTCTGATCATTCCCAGAGCCCCTCCGCTGCTGGTCACCAGTCGCATCAACTGGCTCTATATCACTGCGGGGGAGGACCAGTCTCTCTGTCCCAACCGCGGTCTCGTCGCGCCGAGGCGACGAGCCAGCGTCCTGTTCCATAGTCACGACAGAGATTTCCTACATCAGCTGCGGGCTTTGTTTATTCTGATTCAGCTGCACAAAACCAGGGCATCCCCAGCAGGCGAACATGGCGACGGAGAGGATCTCGTTTCCTCCGCTCGCAGGGAGGTGCAACAGTAGAGGAGCTTTGAGCCGCCGTGACAGTAGATGCTGGCTCCCTGTGGCTGTGTCTTGTCTCGATGCATGCATGAAACGCGCGTTTTTATCTCTCGCGCTCTGCAGATGGACAAGAAGGTGAGTGAATCTCTGTGATCAACCAAATGAAGCTGACATTGATAAAGACAGCGAGTGGATGATGCCGATGCCTGATCGGCGGCCAGATGGCGCTGTACGAAATGCCATCTTCGGAAGGGCTACTGTTATTAATAGAGCAGCGCTCGGTCAGTCCACGACTCAACGACACTCGACCTGCAGACGCGGGAAGGCGGTGTAGCACGTGCTCAAGCTGGATGACTAAGAGCTGACTAAGACTTCCCCACCGCTTTCCCCGATGGTCGTATCAAGATAAAGATTGTGATAGACTTCAACGGCTTCGCTGCACGTTCACAGACTCTGAAACGATATGCATATCCTTGCAGGATGAGTCTTTACAAGATACCCTTTACCCGACTTTTGTTGATCTGCTGAGGCGATTACCTCTCTCAATATCTGATTTCAATGGCCTGATGGCCCATGATTCAAATTGCGGTCGATCTCCGAAGCTGCTTGAGGGCTCGCGTGCAGCGGACGGTCTCTGGCTGGACTAGGTCTGCCTTGATCGCATATACTTCGCTGCTGAGTCTAGGCTCGGATGCACCGCAGTATGCCACCATCCGCGACTGTTCAGGGCGGCGCTGCCCCAAAAACTCAGTCGACAGGGTTCCATGCCGGCTCCCGACCATACCGGTCACACAAAGTAAGAGCCTGCGATCTATGTAGGAAGCGCAAGTCTCGATGCACTGTCGATATTCCAGGTCAATCATGTCTTCTGTGCCGGGTTCAGGGAGCGAATTGCCATTATCAGGAGGAATCTCGTCAAGAGTCCCCTGTATCCTGCGACACTGAAGCAAAGAAGTGGCCCATGGGGCAACCCATCACAGGTCAGAAGCGCAAAAGGACCCCAGAAGTAACTCAAAGCCCTTCTCGGGGTGCAGTGGACTCTACTTCTGATAATGTCTCGAATCGATCCCTACAGATTACAGTAACGGAAAGGCGGGAAGAAGAGTCCAAGCGTCGCAAATTCGAAGACCCTAAAAATGAATCCGTTCTCATTGTTGGGCCGGTTGCAGCTGAAGATGCACAAGTTATTGAGAAATATATGCCTCACGAGAGGTCCAACAAGTCTCCTCAAGAGAAGAAGCTACCGTACAACGTCTACTCAAATGATCCTCGGAAACCGATTCTTTACACCACGGTCTCGAGACGGAGGCAGGGTGTGCGAGTAGGCAGTCCACCAGGGGAGAACCAAAAGGAGATTCTCGAACAGATCCTTGGACCGTTCAAGCATGACCTTGTCAAACTGTAAGGTGTAGCATTCCTCTTTTAGAGTGTTCTTCTAATGCTTTCTGCTACCAGGTTCCTGGAGCGATTTAACCAATCGTTTCCAATTTTTGACGGCGAAGCTTTCTGGGAATCATATATCTCAGAATCTGCGGATGATCCTCCAGCTGTGTTGGTGTGCCAGGTCTATGCAATGTCATTAATTTACTGGAAGCATACTCCCAAGCTCGCTTGCCATCCGAAGCCTGACGTACGGTATGCCGTGAACTTGACTGTGGCCGCTCTTCATGAGGAGTTCTCTGCTCCAGGCTTGTCGACCATAAGTGCCGCTTTAGTTGACCTCACAGGGCGACCGATCTTCTCCATGACTGGAAATGCAATTAGTTGCGGTCGAACCGTCTCCCTTTCGCACTGTCTTGGTTTGAATCGCGATCCCAGCAACTGGAAAATTTCTCAACAAGAAAAACATCAGCGTATCCGCTTATGGTGGGGAGTCGTCATTCATGACCGGTGGTAGGTTTCGCTTTTTCTCCTCTTAAATCTCTGCTCGCCGCTGACGCAATAGACAGGGGCAGTTTTGGACATGGAGTACCTCCTCAGATTTCGAAGAACCAATATGACGTTCCTCTGCCCAGCATTGATGTCTTGGTCCCACAACATGATCGCAATCCCCGGCGTGTCAGGGCAGCCCATTGTCATATTGCGCTGTGTCGGTTGACCGAGATCCTGGGCGAGTTGCTGCCTCTCGTCTACGGTCTTCAACCGAGACCAGCCAGGGAGACGTCCAAAAAGCTTAGACATATCCGTACGGAACTGGATATGTGGGAAGATTCACTGCCAGAGTGGCTGAAATCGCCACAGCGCGGCCCGGAGCCCCCTGTCTCCGGTTCAAGTAGTTTGCAGCTGGCATTTCTTGCTGTGAAAATGCTTGTCTGCAGGGTTGAACTACATGTGAGACCATTGCACAACCGACTTTGGACCCATAGGCATCCAGATCTCTATGTTTACTAACTTGCTTGCAGGAAGTCAACAATTCAGACACAGACAACCCTGAGGCCCGCCGCTATTTTCAAACTGAATGCCGAAAGGCAGCAGAAGAAATCGTTCAATTTATAGCGTCCTTGAAGAAAGTAAATTTCCATGAATTCTGGTTACCATGTATGTCGACCCCGATACCGTTCGACCCTCTTGGAAATGAGGATCTAATAATCCTTTCAGACAGCGCCTTTCATCTCACGTCAACTGCGACGTTGCTTGTTCGATGCGCTCTAGAAACTACCGACCCAGAGGTAGCCCGATCCTGCCTCGCGAATGTTGAGTTACTCCGTTCAATCCTCCGTCGCGTGAGGGATGAAGAGGACTGGGATGTGGCCGATATGTGCCTCGACCACTGCGAACGGATCTTGATTAGGCACCCTGGGACCAACGGCAATACGGGCTCGGGCGGTAACGCGGATGAGCAAGGCAGCGGAACTACGGTGGATGACACCCCCTCACTGAACCCTGCCGCGATAGCGCTGCCGGAGACGCAGACACACAATGACATTGTCGATGATATGATGTCGATATCTGGCACCTTTGGGACCATGGATGGCTTCCCGTTCGACATGACAGGGATTTGGGATGTTTCCGGGATTCAGAACGTCAATTTCACGTGAAATATGATGCATTATCGTGATGATGGAGTCAATCTTGTGTACGTATGTATGTATCTATTGCCACAATATAATGACTAAGGGCGATAACGTTTGTGACGAGATATACTATTTGATCGACCGCTTCAAAGACTTACTATCGCCGAAGTTGAGCTTGGAATATTTCATGTTCATTTTACTGTCCTATTTGAAATTATAATCTAGTGAGTGCTTTGAAAAATTCGGGAGACTCCATTTCCCTTCAATCTTTCTCTTCTAGGTATCAACCTTCCATTCCAAAATATATCCGCCCATACTATGTACATAGACCAGTGTCTCATCGTTTATATGTCTTTGGTTTTAAAAATCCGTTGTCCTTCCGCGATTGAGATGAGAACCTGGCGATATTCGTTTCTTATATTGCGTCTGTAGACCGGACATGCTCATGATATTAGATGATAATAGGATTCGGGTCCCATAAATGCCTGATATAATTGCCGTCATAATGGCCATAAGCTGGACTCCCATCTCTTCGACGACACACGGTCGCTGCCTTCCCTTCTCCTGGCGAAAGGACCAGCCTCGTTACCAGAAGCTCCTAGAATCAATGAATTATTAGAAGAAATATGCACAATCTATGAAGACGCACTCACCTTCTAAAATGAAACGAAATATCTATTAGTAGTATCATACCGGCCCTCCCGCGCCTGTCTGGGCTTGTTCTACAGATTGATCAGGAGGCATCACATTCAAAACCCCAGGAGAAGATTCCCCCACCGCTCCTCCAGAAGAACCAGAAACCACCCCAGAAGGCGCCGAGGAAGAAGAGGAAACCTTCTCTCCTTCCGCATCCGCCTCCCCTTCCATCTCCACCTCTACAGACGATTCCAACGACTCCTCCTGTTCCGCGACTGATCCAGAAGACGCATCCGGCTTAGAGCCTTTCTTCGGCCGTCCCGTCCGCTTCCCATCTTCCACGTACTCCATCATGATCCGCGGGTCGACAGCGGGATTGAAGCCCCGTTCCCGCGCCTTCTTGACCAGGTACTGCAGGGTCCGCGGCGGGATGCGGGTCGTCTGGCTGACGACGCTGTATGGGATCCCGGCGGTCACGAGCGCGAGGGCCTGTACGCGGACGGAAAGGGGGTGTTTGTGTGTGTCTTTTTTGCTTGAGTTGGATTTGGAGGTTGGGGTTTCCATCATGACGAAGTATATTGTTTAGAACATAGGGAGGTACAATGTACGGAGTACTAACAGTAGGTGGGTTTCTGGATGGGGGGATTGATATCCAAGAATATTAAGTGGCCGGATGAGGTTATATACTTTCAGAATCGCTTTATGAACTGATTGATATTCTAAAGCGGTAAATTCTGGCAGGAGATAACAACAATACTTATATCGCGGAAATAATAATAGGAGGTGCACTACAAGGATGTTCGGTACGGCCAACCTTCCCACTAGCGTTCACATTTACCTAGGCAGGCTGCCCTTTGATGGGCATGCCGGGCCATGCCCGAGGTCAAGTTAAACCGATCCGATGGTGCAGTCTGGGGGCTGGCCTTCATATTTGCTACTACCATATAGAACTTGTGGATATCCTTGACTCTTCAGCGACGTGAAAAGCTTCCGATTGAGGTCAATAACCGACAACCCACAACTGTAGTAACTGCCCCATAAACCCCGGACAGAGCTGCTGTAGCGCACAGGCCAGGCAGCTGACCTGATGCTGTCACGTGTCACAGGTTTGACCACGCTACCGGAGGGCACCTTTACCCGAGACTGTTCACCAATCTCATACGCTCAAAGACACTAGTAATGTACCAAGTTAATGGATAAAAATCTTGGAGGCAGGTATTGCTTCAATGGCAAAATTCTCTGCAGAATGGTGGACAGCTCTAGCTATTCATAAAATAAATCTAGAGGTTCTCGTCCTAGGTACTAAGTGCAGTACTTAGTACTTAGATGAGAACAGTGGTTCAATTTGATATCCAGACATCCGATTGAATTACTTCCAGGCGACATAATATGTCTTCCTCTGATAATTCTAATAATTGCTCTTGCTGGTAGCAGGTTCAGCTTTCTTCACAACTCGAGCAGGGGTTCCCCACCGCGACGCTGAAAGGAGGCATGTCCTCTGTGAAGACAGAGCCAGCACTGAACTTCTTCTCGGTGCGGGGATACATGGTGGTTGATATTCAAACTATGTAAAAGAGTCTATGAGGGATTCGAGGTGACAGAAATCACATTCAAATTCCAGATATAAGAAAGGCGGACGAACAAGGATACCTAGCGTATCGGGTTTATTGCATGTCGACCTTCGGCCCTTTCCGTTTTGGCCGTCCTTGCTCGTTCTTGGCCGCTTTTGGACGGATCAGAGCTAAAGAACTAGAGCGAAGGTATTCTTCCTGTAGCTTTGCTGGGGAGAGGTGTCGTTGAAACTGTTGAATTAGACTCATCCATGAGCAGAGATGCGGCTCTTGTCCAAGACTGACGGCGCAGTTACTTTCTACTGCATATGAAAATAATGAGAATGCCAGTCACTGATCAATTTCTCTATATGTATCTTTGTCTTTTGTAGCAGAGGACTATCTACTTACAGCACATACTATCAAGCAGGGACAGTCTCGAGAGACTTCGCAGTATTCATTTGAACCGGCCTCTGGTCAATAATAATAATAGTAGTTTATGAAGTGCAATCGACATTATATACTCATATTGACAGAACGATTCTACGGTATACTAATTATTATGGTTGGTATGTTGAACACTCCATCATTCTGTTAGTCACCCTTCTCACGAGTCCCATGACCAGCGAATAAGACCTTCCACAATGCTGTCCCAGAGACATTTGGCCACGTGTACGAAATATTCTTTGGATGGTGACTGGATCCCCTGCCGTATCTGCCGCAGCGGAGACGATTTATTTTAAGTGGTTCAGAAATACATGCATTTCATTGAGTCAGAACGTAAGGCTTGGAAATACTCCGATGATTCCCCGACATGCCATCAAAAGTTTCTGCATTCAACCGAGTTTGATTGCTAGTATAGCTAGTGAATAGTAATCAGAAATCATTAGACGGAAAGGAACAGGAATGGGATCATCATAGTGCACGTAGGAAATTGTCATCTGTTAATTCTAAATAAAGCAAGGATTTCTCATACCAATTGAAATCCTCTATGTACTTATATGCTTATTCTATCTCTCTCATGACAATGGACTGTTCGACACGGTATATCAGATCCAGATAAGATAGCAAGTGCTATCCATAGCCAGACCTATATCGACTTAGATTCTCAGTGCTGGCCGAAAGTTATTATTGCGTGCCAAAGTAATTACCCGATTATGGACTAGGGACTAGGATTAAAAGAATACTGGGTGCCGAGTAGAGAAGGGTTCATAGATTCACAGAGACTATGGTGTAGGGGAAACGAGGGCGAGCTAGTCATTGTTGTTCAGCTCCCAGAATGGAATGATTCGAGAAGACTCCGCAGTTTATTACAAAAATGACGTTCGCGTGTTTTAAAAATCATGGCTTTGTGAGTCAACAGCTGAGGCCAGATTGCTTGGCATGCCTATCTATCATGGCTCATACGCCCCAGTCCCCGCGGGCGGGGAGCCCGACCCTGCTAATGGCTGGCATGCCGCATAACCCCGCGAGCCACTACGAGTACGGAGATGTCCACCAATAGAATGGTAGTATGGTCCGCTGACAAGCGGCGCCAGCGAGGTCCCAGATCCTAGGCCTATTATTTAAGGCTAATTAGGGCAAAAATGCTAGTGACGTTGGCATCAAATCAAAATCCCTGCCAGTGGGACCTTGTTACGATTCTTTTGCGGGATTAACCGCTGTGACGTCAGTTAACACGTGTATAAATTTGTTTTATTCTTGTCATAGACTTTTCTTTGCAATGATCTTAATGTTCAATGCAATTCTTCCATGTTTGTGATTGAGCTGCTGAGTGACAGTACAAAATACCCACAAAAGACACCATGACCTTCCAAGAGGCATATCCACTCTCACGACCTTCACCTGAAACAAATACAGTAATTGTCCAAGGAGCTCTCACTGATCCAGAATTGCAAGATATCGAGACTGAACATGGACCAACGGTGCTCTCCGCTTCCACCCCATCAGTGACCGTATCCGCGTTGGAGAAATGGAATCATCCCCGATCAAACATTTACAAAACCCTCACGACCTTTTGGAGTTTTCTCGTCATGGGAGCGAATGATGCCGCGTATGGTGTACGTTCTGTGTTGATTTCTGTTCCAATGCTTCCAGATCATGGCCATTATCAAAGAAAAAGAGAGAGAGAGTCTGCTAACGAATATTATACAAATATAGCCATTAATTCCATATGTATGAATAAACCATCCTTCCAATTCATGTTCTGTTCCTTTTTTCTTTCTTTCCCTTCGAGTACAACTCACCCGAATGCGCAAATTCCAATAGCTTGAATCGGACTACAACCTCACTTACACCGTCGTCTCCCTCGTCTTCCTCTCCCCCTTAGCCGGGTACTCCCTCGCCGCCATCCTCAACAACAAAATCCACCTGTCCCTCGGCCAGCGCGGTGTCGCTGTCATCGCTCCCGGATGCCATCTCGTCTCGTATATCACCAACTGCTTGCATCCCACGTACCCGGTGCTGGTGGTGTCCTTTATCTTCGCGGGATTCGGCAACGGACTGGCGGATTCCGCGTGGAACGCTTGGATCGGGAACATGGCGAATGCCAATGAGGTGTTGGGACTGTTGCACGGATTGTATGGAGTGGGAGCGGTATTGAGTCCGTTTTTGGTGACGTCGTTGATCACCAAGGCGGGGGTGGGGTGGTGGTATTTTTATTATATTATGGTATGTACAGTGTATGCTGTACATTCTCATATGTCTCATATATATCTTACATTCCCGACGGTATAGATTGCCTGCACTGCCATCGAACTAATTACCTGTCTCGCCTCCTTTTGGACCTCCACGGGCTCTGTGTTCCGGAAAGCATTAGCATCAAACTCTAGTTCTCAAAACGGAGCACGTTCTTCCTCCTCCTCTGGTGGCGGCGTCAAAAAGGCCCTGTTCTCCCAGCCCTCCGCACGAGTCACCTGGATCTGCGCTCTTTTCCTTCTAGCATACGTCGGTATCGAGGTCGCCCTTGGTGGATGGATCGTCACCTTCATGATCAATGTCCGGCACGGAGGGGCGTTTTCCAGCGGCATGACCGCCACGGGATTCTGGTTAGGGATTACCGTGGGGAGAGTAGTGTTGGGCTTCGTGACGCCGCGGATCGGGGAGGAGGTTGCTATCATTGTGAGTTTGATCTGAGAACTGACCCCCTACTAAAGATGGTCTTATGTCATGTATATTTATTTGATTTCTTTTTACATTACAGGCATATATCCTCCTCGAGATGGCCTTCGGCCTCATCCTCTGGCTGGTTCCTCATTTCTACGCCTCCGCCGTGGCAGTGTCGCTGCAGGGGTTCTTTCTGGGACCGCTCTTCCCCGCTGCGGTGGTGGTGACGACGAAACTCCTGCCGAAACATCTACATGTGAGTTCGATAGGGTTTGCGGCCGCTTTTGGCGGGGGAGGAGCAGCGGCGCTTCCATTTGCGGTCGGCGCAATTGCGCAGGCGAAGGGGGTGCAAGTTCTTCAGCCTTTTATTCTGGGGCTGTCGGGTTGGATTTTGTTGCTCTGGTTGGGGTTGCCAAGGATAGGGAAGGCGAAGCTGGAGCTTGGGTTGACGGATTAGGTTTATGGCTACATGGTAAAGGGGGTCTGATTATTGTGAATAATATGTACTGTTATGGAGGATATATTGGTGAAGGTTGGATGTTGGCAGTGGATTAGTATTGATGTTGTTGAAATTCTGGTCGGTTTACAGGGTGATAGCTGAGGTTCGAGGCTTAATATTACGTTCCTTTTCCAGATTCAGGACTAAAGCTTGTATAATATAATTAGAAATAGAGGGGGGAGAGAGAGTATATAGATTTCACCCGTCCCAAAGGGCACTGGCTCCTAGTCATTGTATACAGAAAAGCGAAAGCAGTTATATCAACCCACAATAACAGAGGGTTGTCATCACGAATGCAAAGTTTCAGGACTCTGCCAACCCCTACGCAAGTCCAGCAAATTGATCAGAGGCAAAAGAAAGGCTCAAAGTTTGATTGAAAGGAAGTACATTTGTCGCGATTTTTGCTGCGTCGTGTTTTTGTGCATACTACTACGGAGAGTCGCATGAAACTTGCTTTGGGTAATAGCATTAGAATCTTTCAGGACGATCAATCGGTACTTGGAGTGGCGAGATTAGGATTGAGTGTATATTTTTCTTATACAAGGGCCGTCAAAAAACAAAAAACTATTTTACAACCACCCTCAAATGCAAGGTTTTATCCACGGATAATATATCGTGACCCCCACAGACCCAGAACGTAACGACGGGAAAACTTTCAAGATTCCCTGTACCATCCTCATCCTAAACCGAGGCCCCCCTTGGAAGTTGGAAACGAGAGAGAGAGAGAGAGAGAGAGAGAGAGCATTTGAGAAGAGACGAAAAATGAGGTCCGCGCAGCCATGTAGAGAGCCGAAGAATGCAAATGCCCCAAAATCCTCTCTATTTTTTGGACTCGCCGCCACCAACTCCAAAGAAACTCATGAAGCCGCTCTTCATACTCTTCATCTGCTCCTGGCGAACCCTCTCTTCCTCAGCGGCCATCTCGGCCAGCCACTTCTCGCCGTTCTCGCGAATCTCCTTCTCGATCATTTCGTAGTGCTTCTGTCCCTGCTCGCGGATCCGGTCCAAGAGCATCTTGCCCTCCGCACCCTGGTCATCACCGGCGGGCTTCAACCCGAAGAGGGAGGCCAGGCCACTAACTCCACGCTTGGGCCGCTTGGCTTGCTGCTCAGCAAGCTCCTTCTGGAACTTCTCGCGCATCAACTTCTCGCGCCTGGCGAATTCAACTGGGATGTTTGTGCCCTCGAAGGACTTCAGGACAGGGCGCACATCCTCAAAGCCCATGCTAGCCACGTACTCAAGGAAGGGAATCAATGCAACGAGACCCTTATCCTTGGGATCACCCTTCCACTTTTCGAGTATGATGGCGTTCTCAGGCTGCAACCGCGCATGGGCTTCCTGGGTGTCGATAAGGATGACTTTCGACAGGTCTCGGTTCAGGTACGACAGGTCCTGGACGCAGTCAATATCAAAGCTCAGAACAGATACATAATTTCGGGGTGCGACATACCTTGATATACTCCCCATCCTTGTACTTGGTTGCCTCCCTGAACAGAGGCCACCGGATGATGCGGTAAGGGTCGAGTTTCCGGAGAACCGGGTCTGCCATCATACTAGGAACGCTCGTGAAGAGAACGAGTTCGTAGTACTGGTTGAGGTAGCGGAGGAAGTAGTCCACACCAGGACGCTTCGCAACACGCCACCCGTGCTCTCGACTCCATTCGCTGTGCACCAGGAGATCCTCCAAACTCAGCACCAGCGTGTAAGGCGGCCTCATGTTAGGGTCATCATCGGGAAGCAGCTTCTGGAACGCAGGGTCCTTGTAGTAGCTGGTGATATCGTTCATGCGAGCCTTGATTCGGTTATAGAAGAGTCCCAAGCCCCAGCCCGAAGGGGCATCCGGATGAGCCTTTTCTTCTTCCTCAGACTCCCAGTTGCGGCCGAGGTATATAGTTCCCGAAAGACCAAAGCCAAAGAAAAGAGCATACATCAGTTTCGCCATTCGGGCCCGCCGGCGGTCGAGAGAGGAGACGTAGCCATCCTTCGGGATGTCACCTCCACGGCCGGCGTCCTCGTAGAAGTCTTCGGTTCGGGACGGGTCCTCCGTGAGGTTCAGGGAAGTCGGTCCGCGCTTCGGGTTGCGAGCTGCTTCGAGTTCGGCGGCCAACGTCGAGGGGATACCCTGCGTGAGATCGGGAAGAGGTTTCTGGGGTTGTTGGGTTTCGGGCGCATCCTTGCCGCGCGCTGCGGTGTCGAACTCGGCCTGCTCGGGGGAGTACTCTGACTGAGATCCTGGCTTCACGGACGATGCCTCACTAATGCCTGCGCCAGCCCCCGCGGACTGCGGTTCTGTATTCTTCCGGGGGTCTGCATCCGACATGAACTCAGCCTGGTTCTCGGAATAGTCTTGCTGCCGCGGTTGGCCCGCCGGCTGTGAGGCCGAAGCCGGATCCTGTGTCGCCGTACCTGATGACTCGGACTTGGAGGACTTGATGGAGTCGGGAAGCTTGTATGGCACCTTGGGCTTGTTGTTTTTCGCATACCATCGCGGGTGCTGCGCCGTGATGGGCAGGCGGATGGCGGGGGGGATAGTTCGAGGCCTCACAAGAGGCAGAACGGCGCGGCTAAGCATGATGGAGATATCGCATTTAAGGAAAGACAGGAGAGATCTCAAAAGTCATGCCCTGCATTGAAGAAGCAAGGCCGGGGCTGGGACGAACGACAAGAACACCCGCTCGTCGGACGGTCTGCGTTGCGGTTCTGCTCTTTTGGCCTCGAAAAAGTCGGCGCTGGAGCTCCGGCGGGCGGCACGTGCACGCCGCGCAGCCCGTGCATAAGAATCGCCCCCGCGCGGAGTTCGCTTGCTTTCTTTTTTCCTTCTGCAAGTTGAAAGTTGATATCCCAACCCAGACGGAAATTTGACCCAACAGTCTCCTCTCCCATGAGTGCCGGGTTGTATTAGCTGGGGAGAGCAATGAAGCATCTTCTGTCCCACTCCCAAGAGCGCCAGCGAGGATCCCCTTGAGCTGTGTGCCCCGTTCGTGCGGATACAACCCTATGCTCTTCTCTGCAGTGTGCGACTGACACAGATTAACCTACTTGCTCCTCCAGTATCTCGCTCAATGCAGTCATGAAATAATATAATTGCCAATTGTTAGTTCCTCCGCTCGTCCACAGTACTCTGTATCCATAGACACCATGGTCGCCACCCTCTCGGAGGCCATGGAGAGGGTGAGCCTCCAGGACTCCGGCGAAGAGAATAATGAAAGAGAAGAGGAACAGAGGACAATCACGCCCTTTCGCTTCTTCGACCTGCCATCTGAGATTCGCCTCAAGATCTACTCGCTGGTCCTCTTTTCTCCCCGGAGGAAAAATGCACTGCGCACCAACGGGAGCGTCGGTTCTTCCTCCAAGAACAAGCCCCTCGCACCGGTCTCCCACCGGCTCTCCCTCTTCCTCGCGTCGCGCCGCATCCACGACGAGGCCTCCCACCTCTTCTACTCCGTCCAGACGTTTCGCGTGTTCCCAATCCAGGACTTCTCGCGGCTTCCCACCATCAGGAGCCTGTCGCCGCGGTACAGGGCCGCGGTCACGACGATAGAGCTGATCCTCGGCTCCAGCTGGACGGCGCCCCCCAAGTCATGGACGGTCAACAACAGCCTGGGCTTGCAGGACATGGTGCGCGTGCGGACCCTGAAGGTCTTCGTACAGTGCGACCCGTCTCACCCTGTGTTCGAGGGGTTCCGCATCTCGCGCGACTACTACACATGGTTCGCGGGCAACCTGCTGCGTGAGATCCTGCTGAGACTGCCCAACCTGGTGCAGGTTGAGTTTGATGCCTACCCGTCCGTCCAGAAGAATGGGCCGCTGATGAGCCGGCTGCTACTGGAGGTAAGGACGGCGGGGAAGAAAGTGCTCTGGGGTCCGGAGAGAGGCTGGACGGACGATGATGATGATGACGACGACGACAATGATGTTGACACTGATTGCGACAGTCTTGATAATCAGCTTCTGGACTCTGGGAATGGTGACTTGCGCCGGCCGCAGGCGCTGGAGGCCTGACAGAATACCCCGTACGAAGGCATCGTTATGATATGATGACAACTTTCGAATCTCATTTCTGGCAGCTTGGCGTTTTCTAGTTGGACTAAACTACCATTTCTGTTCCGGGCAGTTGTATTATACTGACTACCAGGTCATTTCCGTTGGTAGACGGCTGAATATATACCTCCATGATGATTACGGCTGGAAATCTAGCGCAAAGGTATCACTGTTGTAGCAGCTTTGAGCTTGACTAGTGTATATGTCCTGCGTACAGAAAAGACCCCTTCCATACCTGTAGGACCATCCCGTAGATGGTGGTCGATGCACCCTTCGGCACGGCTTTTTGATAGCATAACTCCAAGTACTTTCATCTCATATCCCTACAATTACAGCATTCCCGAGCCCGCTACTCAAGGTAGATCAACAAAAATTAATTTGTCGTCCATACGTCGTCTATAGTTCTTCATCAATTTCCATGGCGCACGTTCGGCCATCTCTAGTAGTCAACACCCTCGCCACCGAGGCCTCCTTGTCGATCATCTGCCGTGACAAGGCGACGATGTTGTCCTCAATGAGTTCCTGGCTGATCTCTTCGATATCTGCAGGTATCAAGTCAGCATCTACTGCACAGGTAGGGTGACACGGGATAAGACGTACGCTTCTTAGGATCCACCTTGCCGACATATCTTGTCTTGAGCTGCTCTTTGGTCAGCTCCGTCTCCTCCTTGACCCGTTTCTCGTAGCCCTCGGCCAGCTCAACAAGTTTCTTCATCCGTTCGACGTTGCGCGCGGCTTCCTCGCGGAAGTCGTTCATCTGCAGCGCCTCTGTCCACACGTGCTTGTGCAGGTTCATCAGCATGTTCTCCTCCAGCCCGGTCTTGCGGTAGTTGATGGCAATGCTGTAGTAATGCCGGTTCAGGCCGTGGATAAGGGCCTGGATGGACGGCTTGTTCAAGTGGCCGAGGTTAGACGTCGTCTGCCGGGGCTCCTGACCCATGACAACGGTCTGAGGTGCGATGAGTCGGAAGGCGTCGATGACGACCTTTCCCTTGACTGACTGAATAGGGTCCACGACCACGGCAACGGCACGTGGCGTGAGCTGCTCGAAGGACTGCTGGGTGTTGATATCGACGGAAGAAAGCCAGCAGCCGAAACCAGGGTGGGAGTGATACCACCCGACAACGGTTTCTGACCTGCGAAACATGCACCGTCAGCACAAGCAAATACGGAGATACGTATGATCAAAACAAAACCCACCGTCCTGTTTGTCGCAGCATCTCCATCATCTTGGTCTGAAAGACGGGGTCGACGGCTTCGACGCTGACGCCGGTACCGCTCTGTGGCATAGCGAAGACATCCACCACCCGAACCGTATACTCGTCAACAAATTCACCCAACATCAGGCCCATGACTTCCATGGGTACACCGGCCCGGCCATGTCTCAGCATCTTTAGCAGGGCCAGTGACGAGATGTGCACAGTTTCCGAGTTATCAATCAGGTTGGGGGTATCCTGGAAAGGCATCCCGTCAGCATCAGCGTCTTCGAAAATTCTCTACAAGTCCTGAAATCGCAATGGAAAGGACTCAGTTGAGAGCGGCGCGGGTGTCACGCTAGGCAAGGTGATGTGCAATGGAAACAAGCGCAGGCAGAAGGGTGACGCAAAGGCCGACTTACAGCACCAGGCGCCGCGCTGCCAATGCCCATACCCTGGGCGGCTTGAAGCATCCGGTTGAAGCGCTCCATTGCTGTCTATAGAACGTGGCTCGGGGAGGATGTGAGAAGGGAGGGGCGGCGTGCTTCCTTCAGAGGAAGCTTAAGAGGTAGGGTAGGAAGAGGAGTCGCTGCTTGAAGGCGAAGAGCCGGGTCGCGGGTATCAAGTACGAGGATGAAGAATGGGCCGGGTATCAGATGTGGCCCGACCTTACTGAGAGAGACGTAGGTGGAGGGGACGCGAGGTGGGAGCTGGATGGAGCTGCCAGCGCATGTCCTGACGTTCGAGAGGCGATCGCCAAGCGCAGCGCGCTGGAGCTCCGCCCGTGAGGCTCGTCCGGTTCCGCAGAGCGCCTCCTCCCGCCATCGCCCAAAAAGTCCCGGGCAGCTCCCCTTCTCCCCTCCGCCTTCACCATCTCCCTCCTCTCGCTCAATCCCCCCTCGAGCGCCTCAATTCACTCCTGGCGCACGTGGTTTGTTTCGCTCTGAATACGAGAGTAGTAGGAGTCGGAGGTCCTAGCCACACTCTTTTTATAAATAATCCGCTGGCTTCTCTAACCTTCATCTCCTCCGTCTACTTTGTTCCACTTCCTCTGCTCCGCCGCCTTGTCTCCTCTAAACTCCTTCGGCCAGAATCCATTTATATTATCTGTTGGATCTTTCGCACGCCATTCTTTCATACGGATCCAAAATGGCTTCCGCCCCGGCTGTCGAACCTATCAGCTTCGCCGGCACCGATCGCAACAAGAAGGTCGCCTACTTCTATGATTCGGATGTCGGCAACTATGCATACGTTTCAGGACACCCCATGAAGCCACACCGCATAAGGATGACTCACAGTCTGGTGATGAACTATGGTTTGTACAAGAAAATGGAGATATATGTCAGTGCTCCTTTGTCACCAACGTTCCCCGCCTCGTCCAAGTCGAGCGTGCTAACACAAGTGTCAGCGTGCGAAACCGGCCTCCAAATACGAAATGACCCAGTTCCACACCGACGAATATATCGATTTCCTTTCAAAAGTAACGCCTGACAACATGGACCAGTTTGCGAAGGAACAAAGCAAGTACAATGTCGGCGATGACTGTCCGGTGTTCGACGGTCTCTTCGAATTTTGCGGGATTAGTGCTGGAGGCAGCATGGAGGGCGCTGCGCGTCTCAACCGCAATAAGTGCGATATCGCAATCAATTGGGCCGGTGGTCTACATCACGCCAAGAAGAGCGAAGCGAGCGGGTTTTGCTATGTTAACGGTATGCTTCGTCTTCTGTTTGTCACACCGGCTCTGCTGTGTACCCTAGCTAACAATGCGCAGATATTGTCCTTGGTATTCTCGAGCTGCTGCGCTTCAAACAGCGAGTCCTGTACGTCGATATCGATGTTCACCACGGCGACGGTGTCGAGGAAGCGTTTTACACGACAGATCGTGTTATGACTGTCTCTTTCCACAAGTACGGAGAGTACTTCCCCGGAACTGGTGAGCTTCGCGACATCGGTGTTGGGCAAGGAAAATACTATGCCGTCAACTTCCCCCTCCGCGATGGAATTGACGATCTCTCTTATAAGAGCATCTTCGAGCCCGTCATCAAAAGTGTTATGGAGTGGTACCGGCCAGAAGCCGTCGTTCTTCAGTGTGGCGGCGACAGTCTGTCGGGCGACCGTCTGGGATGCTTCAACCTAAGTATGAAGGGTCACGCAAACTGTGTCAACTTCGTCAAGAGCTTCAACCTACCTACTATGATCGTTGGTGGAGGCGGTTACACAATGCGCAACGTCGCGCGTACCTGGGCCTTCGAGACTGGTATTCTTGTTGGCGAAGTCCTAGGACCTCAACTTCCATACAATGACTACTATGAGGTCAGTTTCGCCTCTTTTATCATAAGCAATGGGACACCTCTGACAATATTTTTAACAGTACTTCGCACCAGACTATGAGCTGGATGTCCGTCCGTCGAATATGGATAATGCGAATACCAAGGAATATCTGGATAAGATCCGAAGTCAGGTCATTGAGAACGTCAAGCGCACAGCTTTTGCTCCGTCCGTTCAGATGACCGATGTCCCTCGCGAGCCTCTCGTACCAGGCCTGGACGACGAGGCCGAAGCAGAGCTCGACGACTTGGATGAGGATGAAAACAAGGATAAGCGCTACACCAAGCGACGTTTCGACCAGTATATCGAGAAGACCGGAGAATTGAGCGACAGTGAGGACGAGGAGATGCTTGCAGCGAACGGTATCCGACGCCAACATGGCGCTTCCAAGCGACGAAACAGAGCCAATTATCGCAACCTTGATGTTGCTGATTCTGGAGTCGAAAGTGGAATCGTGACCCCGAGGGAGGCCTCCTCGGTGCCCGAGGAAGCGACAACTGATGTAAAGATGGGTGACGCGGCTGAGGCTAATACTCAAAACCACCGTTCACCTTCCCCTGCGGAACCGGCTTCTAAGGCTGAGGAAGCATCTGCTGCTGAGCGTAATGGTATGGTGGTTGACGAGGAGCAGGCCACCTCGGCTCCCATCTCCCACCAGCCGTCACCTCCCCCTCATGATGAAGATACCACCATGGAAGATGCGGGTGCTCCTGCTGAAGAGCCAGAACAGCCTGAAGCATCAGTGAGTGGACCACAAGAGAAGACGCCTCCTCAGTCACCTCCGGCGGCGGCACCTGCTGCAGAGCCTGCTTCTCCAGCCAAGAAAGGATCTCCTGCGGCGGAGGAGCATCAGCCGATGGAAGGAGCCGAGAGTACAACTGAGACGGCCAAGGAGGAAGATGCACCAGTTAAAGCAGAGGAGCGACCCCAGAAAGAAAAAGAGGCAACCTCGGAGAAGCCCGAAGAACCTGCGAAGACCGAGGAGTAGCTCCTGCGCTGATTGCAGAATTTTCTTCTTTGTTCCTGGCGCAACGGACAACGGTAGGTTACGGTGTTTCTGGTTATCAAGGTGGTTGCATAATGTTTCGCACATGGAGGCTTCTTTTTGCTTTTATTTTTTAAGATCCAGTTCTGTTGTTCCGATTGCGATGTTAGCATTGTCCTTTTTATCTTTCTGTCTTGTACTTTCATTGCCATGTACCACTGTTTCCATCGAGCTATGAAGTGCGCCACTCTTGGGTGTCGCTTAGATGTGTCCTCGACCAGATGTGTATTTTTTAACTAGGATACCTTTGAATAGAACTGTCTGATTGAAGTTTCACGTGCTATTTATACCTCCAGCTTTTAAACCCTCAGATAACTATCCATCTCCAATTGACAGACGTCCTGGATGCTTGGGTCAATACTTCGAGGTCCCGTCCCAGAACGGTCTAGCCCTAGGGCAAGTCCCGTGACCCGGCTCTCCCCACGCGGACCAATGACGGGTCCCGCCAAGATTTTGCACACTACCCACACTAAGCGAGATCAAGCACGCTGGAAATTCGACCTCGAAGCGAGCCAGAGTCCCAACCCTCGACGTCGCCAGCGACCTTCTTCCCCCTTCTTTGTCCCTTCTTCGTACCCGAGTTCATTTTAAGTGACACCTCGCCAAAATGTCTTCCAAGAGAGGGTGAGTCCCCCCAATTCCTCTGTCCTCCGCCCTCTTCTGTGTGAAGCGCACAATGGGTTGGTCAGGGTTGTTCGGCCAGGACTAGGACTTTATGCGCGAGATACGGAGAAGGGGGTTAAGATTTTGGGAGGGGGGATATTAGAACATGAGGGAAAATGCTGACATTGATATTTTGTTTCCAGTCGCGGCGCTGCCGCCGGTAACAAGCTCAAGATGACCCTCGGTCTGCCTGTGTACGTCTGAATCCACGCTCCATCCACCTTTCCTTTCCCCTCCACAGATTGCGATCTCGGCACCAGTCAAACATAGCACACACAAATTTCGATGTTTTCCTGTCAATTCCGAATGAGAGATCTCGAATCATGCAACACCCGTCCACAATAGGTCGAGACGAATCCCAAGCTAACATGTGTCTTTTTCGCGTTCTCCAGCGGCGCCGTCATGAACTGCGCCGACAACTCCGGCGCCCGCAACCTGTACATCATCGCCGTCAAGGGCGTCGGTGCGCGCCTGAACCGCCTGCCCGCCGCCGGTGTCGGTGACATGGTCATGGCGACCGTCAAGAAGGGAAAGCCCGAGCTGCGAAAGAAGGTCATGCCCGCCGTCGTCGTCCGCCAGAGCAAGCCGTGGCGGAGACCCGATGGTATCTACCTGTACTTCGAGGACAACGCTGGTGTGGTGAGTAGAAACCGGTCCTTTTGAGGTTCTTGTTTTGGTCGTCTTTTTGGGGCGCTGGACGAGTGATTGTGAGGGGGATGTCCATGACTATACTATCCGGTTTTTGGTGTTCCAATTACAATTGAGGGAGCACGAAGTGATTGGGAGTGGACTTCTCGCCCGGAGCCATCGTTCAACGGCGCACACAGCAAAGGAGATAACGGGATCTTTTTGTTTTGAGGGAAATACATACGCTGACCACTTAATTATCAGATCGTCAACGCCAAGGGTGAAATGAAGGGCTCTGCCATCACGGGCCCTGTCGGAAAGGAGGCTGCCGAGCTCTGGCCGGTAAGGACAATATCCCTTCATCCACCTGGCTCTCAACGAGAAAGAAATACAGAACTAATGGATCACCAGCGTATCGCATCCAACTCCGGTGTCGTCATGTAAAGAAAGAAAGGGTGAAGGAAAAAGAAAGAAGAAGATAATGGGAAAAAAGATATAACGCGATACCAACAACAAGGGTTGGGAACGGGTAACGGGGGGCAAGTGGGAGTCATCTTTTTTCCACGTGAAATTTATCCTAGCGGTTTTATTTTTTTCTACCTCTGTCTCTCGAGTCTCGATGACTACCGGAAAATGTTACACAATTGCGATACGAGCACGTTTTCCAGTGCAAACACACACAAACATGCAAGATTAATTTCCACGAAGCAAGTCTCTCTGTCCCAGGAAACTACCTAGGGAACCGCCGCACCTGCTTTAACTCCAGCCTCTTGATTTGGGTAGCTGGAGGAAAGCGAATGAAGAAAGGATCCGATCCTGGATAAGATAATGAAATAGACATATCTTGTTGAGAATGTTTACTTGGAAGCCTTCCCGAATAATTATTATAGACCGCGAAGGTCGAAACGAACGACAAGAACCAATCTAGCGGAAATCAATTCCGCATCCATCCGACCGGCGACTTTGGGACTATTGATGTCCCTGGTCCCCCATACACACATACATACTCCCAGGGAGTGGAACGAAGAAAGGGAAGGAACCCTGTCGGTCCCGTCTTAAAGGTTTCTTTTCCTTGTCGTCGGAAATCAACTCATACATATGTAACATATCCCTCCTCTTCATCCCCATCCCCATGCCCATGTTTCCAGGTTCCTACAGCATACAAATATTGCAGCAGCAGTAAATAAGTAATAATGAACGCAAATCCGCCCCTACCCTGCCTCGTCCATCAGTTCACACATTGCCTCTTCTCTTTTCTCTCTCTCTCTCTTTCTCTCTCTTTCTCCCTCGAATCGAACCAATCTGAACTGAACGTTCCAATACATACATTCCAGTCAATCCATTGTATTATTGCATTGCATTTCCCACCCTCCCCTCCTATAGGGTACTACTAAAATTATCTCATGACATGATGAGACATGATGACAAGAACCTGGTGGAGGGGAAGGGGGGGTGGGGGAGAGGGGAGGAATAAAATGTACTCTGTCTTTTACTAACCGGGGATTCTGTATCATCTGGATCTTGAAGGTTATGTAGGTATGCATGCATGAATTTACCCCGTATTTAGGTATTTTTTTTACAAAAAAACATATTTATCTTTAGTCAATAGATATCTAGATCCACATTGCGCGGTCCTGGTCTTCTTCTTCTTCTGCTTTTCCGTGTTTCTGGATCAACTGGATAATCAGGCTATATTATTTTAGATCTATTCTCGACCTTGGTATACATATGTACAGTACAGTACAGTACAGTACAGCACAGCATAGGACAGGATATACTGTATATACAGAGACATAGTACGTAGGCGCAACCGACACGGACCAAGAAGGAATGGATCGTGGATAGGTACATACACCTAGGTAGGTACAGTACATAGGTATCCTGCGCGGTATTAAATACACGTATACAAAGTACAGCACCCCATACATACAAAACATTTATGTATAATACAGCGAGTAGCAGCCAGCGATCTGACGGCCCGAGTAGGATGCCAGGGCTCAAAGTCGAAGACGTCTACGGAGTGAGTATACAGACAGACAGAAAGAGAGAGGTAGGGAGAATCTGGGGAAAGGCAAGAAAGGAAGCAGATGACCTGAAATCACCTCGCTCAGGTCACATGTAAGAAAAGGCAGCAGTAGTATGATTAGCAATGCGACGCCAGGTCTGGGATCTGATAATCAAAAAAAAAGGGGGGAAAAATCCGCTTTCTGCTTCTATTTCTTTCCAAAAAGCAAAATATATACCTAGGTATATAGGAAAACGACAACCGGGGTATCTATAACCTGCTGACCCTCTAATTCTTCACAACCCCTCCCCTCTTATCTCTATCTTTACTATCACCCTCTTTCTTCTCTCTCACAACCCCATTCTCCTGACCCTTCTTCACCACCCCGTTCGGAACTCCACTCTTTTGTTGCTCTCTCCTAGCAGTTCCAGTACTAGAAGTACTGCCGCTGCTACGACGCAGACCCTCCACCGCACCAAGCACCGCCCACACCACCACCGCGACACACGTCGCCAGCCCGACGCCGTGCACCGCCCACCAGACGTGCTGCACGCCCGCGCGGCACATGGCGATCTCGTACCGCCACTCGTTGACGGCGGGGTCGGCGTCGAACCACACGGACAGGAGGCCGGCGTTGCCGCCGTACTCGCCCATCATGGAGCGGAGGGTGATTTCGCGGATGGAGGGGTCGGTATATTGGTCTGATAAGGAGGAGGAAGAGGAGGAAGGGGGATGGTAGCGTCTCACGTCCCATCGCCAGGATGGGGACCCGTCCTTGCTGGTTTGTTCTTCTTCCGGCTTCGCCGTGGAAGATGCATTTGATCGATCGACGAAATGCACAACATCACACCCGGTGTGGTCGTGGCCCGTCAGGATGAGCCCGTTCCGGCCGCGCCCGCGCCCAGGCATGCTCTCGTCCCCGCTCATCCCGAAGATGCCCTGCAGGATCGCATGGGCGCTGACATACTCGCTGAGGTGGTTCTGCTCCTTCAGCCCGCCGGCCTTCCAGCGCGGGGCATCCTTGCTTTTTTCGTCATCGGATTCGTGAAACGAAAAGTACGGCGCGTCGGTGCAGATGCCCTCGCGCTTGTGCAGGGGCAGATGCGTGAGGAGGAGAGTGAACGTGGTGCGGTCCTCGACGGGGTAGGAGCGGTGGGTGATGAGGTCGTTGATGTAGGCGTAGCTGGCGGACTGGATGGCCTCAGAGAGCGCGGGAGTGTCGAGGGTGAGGGTGTTTAGGTTGATGATGTGAAGGGTGGGCACGACCGTAGAAGAAGAATTACCATTAGTGTTCTCCAACGGAGAAGGAGGAGCAAGTCGAAACCGCACATCCCAGTCCGCACGGCCAAAGACGCGCTCGAAACGCTCGATGCGTGCCTCGGTGATGTCCCCGGCGTACCCGATATCGTGGTTCCCCGCGATGTTGATGATCCTGTTCGCCCACGGGGAGTCGTATCTCCCCAGAACTTCCATCTCCCGCTCCTCCTCTCTTCCAGCGTCTTGCTGCTGCTCCACGCCCTCCACATCGTGCTTAGTATATCCCTTCCTCCCCGTGATCGTCACATCATCGCTGACCCTCTCCCCTCCTCTGAACACGCGATTCCAGTACCTCCATCCGCGCCGCTCGAACTCCTCGTCCGTCACCCACTGGCTCCCGATCAGGTCCCCCAGCACCGTGACATGCGTCGGACGGCTCCACCAGTGCAGCGTGCGGTATATATGCGCGAGGTAGTAGTCGTTGCCGAACAGATCGAGGCGCTTGCGGGCCGCGCGCAGCGCGTCCGGGATGTCTTTGCGCACGAGCGTCCAGAGCGCGGACCGCACGGTGGAGAGAAGAAGACGAATGTTTTCGGGAGCAGGGGCGCGCCCTCGCCCTCCAGCAGCCTTCTTTATAGCGGCCCAGTGCCGCCGCAGACGCGGGAGGAACTCATCGTCCGGCCGCGGGAGGGAGCTGTCGCCTTCGAGCTGGGGGTCCGCGAGGACGAGCAACCTGAAGACCGCGGGGGCGGGAGGAAGACGAACGCCGTCGTCGCTTTGCGCGAGTAGTCCGGGCGCGACGTGCTGTAGGACCGTGCTCAAGAATGCACTTGAGGCCGCTGGAAAAGCCGAGGCCGACGACGTGCTGGAGGAGGCTGGTAGGGGGAACGCGCAGCCATGGAAGACCGGGTAGAGGTAGAGGTAAACAGTCGACGCTATCGACAGCGGTAGCAGGAGTGTGATGACCCGGGAGAGGAGGGAGCGGAGGGACATAGAGATATTTTTGTTGTTGTTAATAATGGATTTTGCATTGGAGACTTGTCCAAGTAGTAACACTATACATTCGGGAATAAGGACAATAAGCGACAGTGAGAGAGGTGGGAGAATGACTGATGTGATGGGAGTGCTTCTGGACACGGCGACGTTATCCCCGTACAGGGAGTTGGACCGGCCGCGGTGCAGAAGCCGAAGGGCCGACGGTCGGTTTGCCGAGCGGTAACACTGCATGGCAGCCAGATACGACCTACCCAGAAAACACTGCATGTCTATTTTTGGCACAAATGCTTGAGGAAAGGATTAATCGACTAGTATTATAGATAGAGTTCAATTAGTTATACGTATACATCATGTTGTCCCTTGACAAGACCATCAGCGTGGTTCCGACCCAGGGCACACAGCTTGCTGTCAAGTATTATTATTTGCTTCCCATCCGTCATATTTCAACACCAACGCAGCTATCCACCCTGTCCTCATGTACGGTCATGTCCGGTCATGCCACGGTAACCAAACCAAAGAAAAAAAATATTAAAAATGGAAAAAAAGGTCCAGGAGACCAAACGAAGGGTATATCACAAAAACGCCCCGTACGGTATGGTATGACATATCCTCAGGCCTGAGATCCGGTGGGAACTGTCATAACATCGCACGGTGAAAGATGTACCGAAGTAAATAGCGACGGTCATTAAATAGCAGTATGAAATAAAGGCAAGTCGAAACGAAAGAGAGTAGGGTCATTCAGACCACCCAACTAGGTCGTGGAACCAGCCAGAGATTCGGGAAGCAATTATGTGGGACCCGTATCAAGACCACCGAGCTTGCTGAGCATGGAGTTCTTGTCGGGCGAATCGTCACCAGAACCTGTCTGGTCCAAGTTCAGACCTTGGATTTTTAAATCGTCGTTATCATCCTTCGAGGACGAGTCGACGCTCTCCTTGTCCGGCGGACCCAACAGTTCTGGTGGCCGCTGGTGCAGCAAACGAGCTTGCCGGAGACTAATTGTTTTCTGTTTATTGGTAGTTTCGACTGGCGCGTTCAGGTCACGCTCAATGGTGGCCTTCATCAACGCCGCCATCCACAGACGCCCCTGCTTGATATTATCGACCTGGAAGTAATGGACCGTAGGCTTTGTGAACTGGACTGTCCGAGCGTAGCCGGACTTTGGGGGGACAAGTTTGAAGAAAAACGGACCGTCGGAATCCGCCCTGGATCTGGATGACACGTCAGACGAAGCTGCTTGGTCAGACGAGGCGAAGTCGAAGCCGCTGGAGTTTGCCGGCGCAGTTGGCGAAGCCGTGGCACCAGTGATCGTCGCGTGGAGGGCGATTATCGGATCTTGATCTGCGCGAAGCACACGGTGTGCCGTGATGTCGATCAGACCCCGCTCCTCCGTGTCGTCCTCAGAATAATAGTAGGACAAGCGACGGCCACGCAGAATGAAGAGCCGCGGCTTCCACGTAGTCATGAGACTCGAAGACTTCTTCTTCATCCATCCGCAGAAGTCGCAATCGACCATCTGCTCTTGCGGTGTCTTCTTTTCCAGGCCACGCATGTAAGCGCTCGTGTCCTTCTTCGACTTGCTGCCGACCTTGGCAGGCATTTTCGGCCGGGGCGCAGGAAGCCCCCCGTCTGCCGTCTTTCCAGATCCGTCAGTGCTCTGCCGTTCAGAGCTCTTGGATGTAGCAGAGGGCGTGGTCGATCCGGTTCTAGGTCTTGAAGGTGGATGCGACTCCTGGACCGGTGACGCAGGAACAGAGGACACATCTGAACCTTTGTCGTTGTGAACGACAGCATCTGACACCGAGCGGAGCCCTACAACACGGCGGAATTTGGGGCCGACGCTTTTGATTTGCTGCAAAGGCAGGGGAGACGAACGCCCAGAGCTATCAGCGTCCGTCTTCCCGCCAATAGGTGCGAATGGCGAGAAAAACAACGGCCCCGCATTGGACTTCCCCTCCACGTGGGTTACAGATGGAGAATTCGATTGCTGGCCTGGTTTATCCGAAACGTGGACGGTAGTAGAGCTCCTGAACCGGCCTTTTTTGGACCCGCCATGGCACGCTTTGGCTGCTGCGGAGACATGGGGTATCATATCCCGAATCGAATCTGCGCTGCCAAAACGAGAATGTCTCTTGCTGGACGGACTCTTTTTCGACTGTTCCTCGGCGGAACTCGATTTTCTGGAGTGGCTGATACTTCCCGCGGCCGAACTTCGTTTTTGCAGGACCTTGTGGCTCCGTCGCGATTCGACTTCGCCTCCAGAGAAATATCCCCGGTCCAATTCATCGAAACGCGCAGCCAGAGCCATGACAGAACCGAGATCATTATTGGCATCAGGGCTCTCGGAAGTCTGCCGAGGCGATACATCCCGAGGCGATGCCCCCCCTGTCGACCCAAGGGCTGTTCCTGGACGGGAGGAAAGCGTTTGAGCCCCATTTGACATTGTCCAGCCCCTGTCGAAAGAGGGCTCCTTTTGATACGCAGGAGATGCCGATCTGCCCGAAACAGGAGACCGTGCTGTCGCATCGATGGACGAGTGGCGACGCGAGCGATCGATCGAAGCGGCAGAAGGTCTGGACGGCGGCTCCTTTCCCTGTGACGGGGTGTGGGAGAAGGGAGAGCCCTGATTACTGCGCGTACCGGAGTGGCCAAGCCTCGAGTGCTGAATAGAGGGGGTGGATCCCCTACGATGATAGCTCGTCGAGGGCCTTCCTGACAAGCTCGGAATCCGTGGGAGGAAAGGTCCCGTATGGCCAGCGCGACTGCCGCTGCGCTCAAACTCCTCCGGAGGCCCGTCACGCGGAGAATAACTGGATACCGAACCTCGGGGTTGCCTTAATCCTTTGACCTCCTCTTGGAACGCCTTGATCTTGTGCCACGTCTTGAGTCGCCTCCCCATGACACCAAAGTCAAATTCCTTCATGAAAATGAACTCCTGGTCCATGTCCAGCAAAACATCACCGGTGATCTCCTGTTCTTCAAAAATCTCACAGTGCCTTGACTCGACACCTAGAATCCGCAGCTGCCGTGCTGTCTCGATGTGGTCCCAGCTCCGGATCTGCTCCTCGGTCGGCTGGTTCCCCTCTTCCTCGTCGGTTTCGTGTCCATGGATATAAGACAGCCGGTTGTCGACATGGCTGCTGTATTCACTGGCCGAATCGGTTGCCGCATTGGGTTCCGGGGCGATGAAGCTATGGCGGGGGGTGTTGAGGTCGGTGATGTGTTCGTCGATGACGCTCAACGTCTCGTTCATCACGGGGCTCTCTTCCCCATTCATCGACTCGCTGATGGTCCGGTGGACACCTGCCGACAGAGGCGGGGTGGAAGGCAGGGGAGATGAGCACGATCTCCGCGGGGTTCCTGGCGTATCGGCCTCTGGCTGAGGGGCCTGGATGTCCGAGGTGCTGACATGCCTGGACGCCTGAGGAGTGGTCTCTCCATTGGCGGTCGATGGGAGCGAAGACTCCGCATCCTCTCGCGTATCGGAGGTGGAGGTGTCGCTCACGTCTCCCGCGTTAGAATCGGCCGAGGACGGAGAATGCTCCGCAGGCCGGCGTACGCCTATCTTGGGAATCGCAGCAGTGTACACTTGCACGGCGTCAGCTGGGAATATGTCGTCGATGAGCAATTAAAAAAAAAAAAAAAAAAAAAAAAAAAAAAAAAAAAAAAAAAAACACACACAAATGCCTACCTCCAGGGAAGAGGCCCGTTCCGCCGTTTGCCAAGTGCTTTCCAAGATACCATCCATCGCCAAATCCGTCATCGAGCTCGACGAGCTCGATCCTATCGCCGCGTCGAAGAGTCAACTCATCTTCTCCGCGTGCATCGAAGTCATCTAATCGATCTTTAGTCAGAGGGAGCTCTCATTGGATGCCAGTGGGCAATCCGAGGGCCGGAAAGGAGAGGGGCAAACAAAGAGCTTTGAGAATCATTTATATAAGACGACCGAGGAGCAACCGCGACAACGAGCTATGAGCACTTACGGATCACGACCAGATGGTCTCCGGGGCGGACCCCGCGCGGCGGCTCCGCCTGCGCCATGGCCAGATCTTCCCACCACGGATATTTCACGGGTTCAGAGATCAACCGTCGGAAGGTCGCGGTTATCGTGGTCGAACGGAAAGGACTGCGCGGGACATGGAGCCCGGGAGGCTCTCACGAACGCGAGAGATGCCGCGGAAACCGTCCCAGGCGCAGATGTTCTCAACCGTTCTACCAGGTGCGAAAGGGGGGCGATGACTGATCGCGCGGGATGCGGCCGGACTCGCCTGCGAGAGCCGTCTCGAGATGCGCGACGGAGGGGCGCTGGAGAGGTGACCGTGCGATGTCCGTCGAGAGGGAAGAATAATAATATATATAACGGCGCGGCGTTATGCGCTGGACCGGTGGAGACGGGGCAGGGGGATGCGACGCTGGGGTCAGGGCATGGGTTCGCCCCGGGGCGCTTCGCTGGACGCTGTCGTGGCCTGCGGTCGCACACGCGGGGCCTGAGCCTGCAGGCGTCGAGACTGGCGCACAGAAATGTCAAAAGGGCCGGATCGTGGAGCGATGGCACAGACCTGGGGCTTCAGCCCGGCGCAGCGATGGCGTGTCGGGGTGAACCTGGCGCTGGACAGAAGGTGTGCGGGAGGAGGCAGAGATACGGAACGATAGGGAGATGGAGATAACGAGGTCGATGGCGAGACGGACCCGATCGCAGATCAGACGGAAGCCGGCGTGCGTGCGCCGGGCAGGATGGCCGTATGGACTCTGGAGAGAGATGGATGCAAAAGACGTGCTGCCTCGATCCTCAGGCCGGCGGCGGTTTGCCGCCTGCGACCCTGCGCGGCCCACCCGTTGGCCCTGACGCCTGCGGTATATCTGTCTGTCCATACAGGCACCTATCTACGACAGTAGCATGATCTATCCCTGCCAACGGCCATCCCTCGATCCGTAGACGTCTGGCCCTCCTCGCGTAGCATGCCCCCCTATCTGCCCGTCGTCGAAGCGCCCGTTCACGCAGACCCTGCTTGACGCCCGCGTATCGTATCCCATCCCATCGTCGATCCAGATCCTGGCCTGCCAGCCTGGACGTGCTGCAGAACCACTGGCGGTGGCCTGGTCGCGCGCTTAGCAGCTGCTCGAGTGTGCGGAGAGGCTCCAGTCTGGCCGCTGCTCCACTCCACCGCAAATCCGCAAGCTCGTCTCGTAGCGCTGGCAGCGATCGTGAACGCTCTTCTCATCTCCTCCTCCCCCTCCTCGCCACGGCCCTCTGCCCCTCCACGGCCGTCCTGGCTGGCCGTCTCGCCCGTGTCGTTGGTCGCTTGCCGTCCGCTGCGACAGTGCGTTTCTCCAGGTCTGCGCGCTCCGCAACAAAAACGCCATTGCGCGCGCCGGTGAAGGACCGCAAGCGGCTGCTCGTCATCATTCACTACTACTACTGCCGTTCACTCGAGGGTACGAGTGAATGTCCTCGTTCACTGCCCTCGCCCATCGCGTCACTGACGTTTATTCTCGCCCCCCCAGGCCGTTCCCGACGCGACATCGTACGCGATCCGACTTGACAGGAAGCTTGCCGCGACTGGGGGTCTCGTTCGTCCTACTGGGCCCCTACCATGCCCCGCCCCCATCATGAGCCCTGTGCAACCCCGGATCGTCCGACGGTTGTCTAATATCAGTGCTGGGCGCGAGTTCGAGTCCTCCAACTCCACGGCCTATAAGTTCCTGGGGGCCACGCGGAGGTCATGGATGCTGGGTGCGACGTTCACCAACAGCAGCAACAGCACCTCCGGCCCAGCGCGCGCACAGGAGAGCACGCAGAACGCATCTCGTCCGCTTCCGGCCGCTTCTGAACCTCCTCCGGGGCAGCTCACCGCTGGTGCTGCCGGCAGAACCTCACAGGTGCCCTCGCAGGCTCCCACATTACCGACGAGTCGAAGTAGTGTCACGACCGCCACGAGCGATGTCGCGCCGGTGTCTCCCATTACTCCCAGTGAGAAGCTGCACAAAGCAGAAGGTTCGTCCTCGAACTCGCCGCCGGTTCAAACGATCACCGCGGAACCCCCTCCTCCCACGGCGGCGGCGAGCGTGTCTCAGGACTCCATACTTCCGTCTCCCGAGCCCAGCAATGGCTCTCGCACCAGTCCCGCCAGCGTTGCGGACGCAGACAACGAAGAGCTTCGCTGCGTCGATGCAGCAGCTCCCCTTGCGCTCCGGCCGGGATTGGCACAATCTCCACAGCCGGCAAAGCCTGCTCAAGGGTCAGGGGCGAATACCGCGGCCGTCACGAAGGCAACCGATCAGAATACCCCCCTTGCGGGGTGTGCCACCCCTCAAGGCGCCTACAGCTCGTTTCCCGATCCAGCCGCGCATGGAGACAAACGACCCAGGCTGAATATCTCGTGTCCGCCGCCCAACCCTGCCTCAATGCCCCTTTCTGGCGGCACGGCCCATTCCGACGACCGAGCGCACGGATCCAATCCATCAACCCCGCAGATCTCACCGGGTGAAGATATGACGAGATTTTGGGGCATTGCGTTGGGCAGGATACGAGTGCTCCTTGCCAGTTGTTCGGGCATGACGGCTCTATCGGAAACGGTGGAGTTGCCCCGAGTCCGTCTCCTGCAGGATGCCTGCGAAGCGGAGGATATGTTCTATCTTGCTCTCCACCAGGTGTACAGCCTCCATTCGTTCGCACCTTCCGAGTTCGCCAGGTTGGATGGGTTTGGCATGGCGCAGAAAAATGGATTCGAGGTGGTCAAGCAGCTCATCGTGGATAATCAACGGCTCTCGGGCGACTTCTTGAAGTGGTGTGTCCATTTCCCGTTTTCGCTGCATTACATGCTTCAGACCGAGAGATACAGGAACGTCCTGCAGCAGGTCAGGCAGTGCCTGGCTCTGATGTACCAGCGCTGGAGCTTTTTTGAGCAAGAAATCCGAAATCGCTCGTATCCTCCTCTGATTGATGAGTTAGTATTGCAGTTTGGTGCGACATCATCGGTGCTGCAGTCCATTATTTTCACAGCGCTCGCTCGGCGTATTAGCGGACCGGACAATGAACCGTTGATGAAGCAATTCCAGGCTATATTCGATCAAAATCGGCAGAACTATGTACGTCGGTTTGCTGATCCGCGGAGCCCTATCCCTCCAGAGCAGATGCAGAGAGAGAATGAGGCCTTGGTCGCAGCATACAAGTCTCTTTCCGCCCAACCTGCTGCTGCAGCTCATCAACCATCGCCCTTGGCAACCGGAGTCCGCCAACACGCGACGCAGATACAACCACAGAGTGTACCTCAAAACACAGCCCGCGTATCCTCTCCCACGAGTCGCGTCCTGCCTCGACAGATTACGCCTGCTCCGACTCCTGGCTATCTCCCTCAATCCAGCCATCCCCCCAATGTGCAAGTCCCAGCCCAAATCCGCAGCCCAGTATATCCCCAGATGCCTCCTCAGACTCCTGGGCCGCCAGCTCCCACGCCCCAAGTCTCGTCTGGATATCCGGCTTCGACCATCCCTTCTCGCCTGATGGGCGTTCACCCGAATCCTTTCGTCACTCAAAATCAGCCTGCCAGCCAGGTACAATACCGTCACTATGCTCCCCCGCCGTATGGTTCCATGGCTTTACCAATGCCGTCGCAGTTGGCAGCTTCTTCTATGCCACAGACGACGGCCGCTTCGGCGACTGCTGGCACCACAGCCACCGCCAGGAGACGAGGGCGGCCGCCTCGTACGACTCAGGCTTATCAGGCAGGCGGGCCCAATCCGGCGGCCACCGTGGGATCCTCTCCAGGCGTGAATCAACATTATCAGGTATTCAACCCTGACGGTTTTCAGGCCGTGAGAATGTTGAATACGGCGCCGCCCATGACACTTGCTTCCCCCACCAATCCTCAGGCCCGGCCACATTCGCTTCAGAAGCTGGACGACACTCCACTCCTTCCTCCGCCTGGCCATTGCCCAATAAACACACCGCACCCGAATCCGAACCAAGTCGCTCTCCATCAGGCCCATCTGCGAAGCCCTCCTAGACAGTTGATCCGCCAAGGAGCGGACGGCGCAGAGGAGGCGGAATTCTTCCAATATCTGCGGTCCTTCGCGGTGGCACCGACCTTTCTTGGCCAGCACGAGACTGCTTTTACGTGGAAGTTTTCAGTCTCTAGTGAGGACCGCGGGAAGTTTCCTCGTGACCTACCGAGTAGCGGCCCCGGCCAACGCCCGGTCAGAGTCTATTCTGACGGGTCTCTCACGTACCGCCTCCGCTGCATCCAGATACCGCCTTCCTGCCAAGACATCAGCGAAGAATCCTGGTCCGTGACAGAGTCGGTCTGGCCGAGCGTCATCTACATCCACGTCAACGAGGTCGAGCTGTTCGTCCGTCGAAAGGTGCACAACGGCAAGGACCTCCCTCTGGACATCACGGGACACCTCAAGGAGGGCGAGAACGTGGTGACCCTCCATTTCCTCCGGAGTCCGCCCGAGTACAAGGATCTGCTGTACGCGATGGCCGTGGAGATCTTGGAGATCTCGGGCTTCGACAGCGTGAAGAAACTCGTCGGGACGCTCCCCGCCTCCGAGTCACAGGAGCAGATCCAAAAGCGCCTCTCGTTGGGCACGGGCGACGACGACGAACTGGCCGTCGTGAACGACTACATCACCATCGACCTCGTGGATCCGTTCATGGCACGGATCTTCGATATCCCCGCCCGCGGCAGGACCTGCCTGCACCAGGAATGCTTCGACCTCGACACGTTCATCAAGACCCGCGTCTCCAAGTCTGGCAAAGGAAAGATGAGAGAGGACTGGAAGTGTCCGATCTGCGGCAGGGACGCCCGTCCAAAGACTCTCGTCATAGACGGGTTCCTGGTCGAGGTGCACGCGGAGCTCAAGCGGACCAACCGGCTGGAGCAGACGAAGGCCATCCTCGTCAGGGCGGACGGATCATGGGAACCAAAGGTCGAGAAAGACGCCGCGGCCGAAGGCGGGGGCCGTGGCTCCACGAAGCGCAAATTTTCCGAATTCGAGTCTGACCTCAATAACACCGCAAAGACTACTACCAAGGCCGAAGGCGGCGGTAGCGGGAATGGTACATCAACAAGTACACCTCGGCGCCAGCAGCCTGAGGTCATTGAGCTTGATTGATTCATCGATCGATTGGTTGCTTGATTGATCCCGGGAGGATATGGGCTTTTGTCATTTTCCCAAGCAGGAACACGACACGCGTTTACGGGGTCTATTATTTTATCATCTGTGTTTGCTGTGTTGCAGGAGGCTTTTTCCCCTCTGTTTTTAGCTAGCGGATACCCATGTGTTGAGTGAGTGAGTCCAATAATAATAAAGAGGAGCAACAGATTTCGAGATGCTCTTTTTTTTTTCCTTCTTCCATCTTTTCCTTCTTCCGGCTGCCCTGTTTTTCTTCTATTCTGCTACTTAGTAATACTGCGACTGCTATTCTCCCGAACCCCTCAGCATGGTATCTCCCGAGGTCAGGCAGTAGACGCGATAGATGAGACGACTCATCTGGATGTGGATGTGGATATCCTATCCCTATCCCCAGGAAGGGAAGGAAAAGCAAAGCACATGAAAGGAAAGAAAAGAACAGGGTTTATTATTCACTAAAGCCTAAACTTTAGGTGGGCGTGATGTATGTATGTATGTATTTGCGTACGGCAGGGCATGGCATGGCCTTGGGAGTACACCACATATTAATATTAGGGTATATATACACACAGTACACAGTATTGTATATACTGTACAATCATACATGCATGCATGCACATACTGTGATAACTGGATATTTTTTTTGTAGAAAAAAAATGAGAAATGTAATGTAATTACTATACTCTCAACAATCTCATGGGACAGACAAGCAAACAGATAAAAGATAGATAAACAAAACAAACAAAATATGCTGTATAGTTGTTAGTACTGTATAGCTCTCATTATAGATAGATGCATTTCTTCCCTTTTTTTGAGTGGCCATTGACTCTTCTTCTTCTTCTTCCCCCATTATTTTTGACTGTAAATGTCATGTGCAGACAGCAGTATGCCACTGCTCTCTCACATTTACTATGTACTTTGCAAGGAGCACTCTTCAGTTAGTCCGTTAGTCAATAAGAATGAGATAACAATTCCACAATTCTACCCACAGTAATACTGCACCAGTGAAGAAATTAATCAAAATCAATTGCTTGCTACACTTACTTACCAACCTCTCTAAGCCTAACTTGTTGCTACTGTGAACTAAAGCACCTTTCTATGTAGCTATCTATGTATGTTGTATGTACTGTATGTGCTGTACCTACCTACCCACCTACCTACCTGTTATATTACCTAACCTACCTGTGGGGAAAAAAAAAGAATGGAACAGTCAGTACAAACCGGAAGAGTGTCTCTGGCACAGTATCTTTGAGTTTGAGAGATCAGATGTTCATTTCAAAAGAAAAAAAAACCAAGAGATAATATACCAAAGCAGCCCTGAAGGCTGTCGTCAGATAACAAATATCTCAGTGGAAGAAAGAGGAGAGAGAGAGAGGAGGGAGGGAGGGAGTGAGGAAAGAGGGAAAAGAAGAGGGCGAATATGATCATCAAATGGGTCCTGAATTGGACGGGGATTATACACTACTGATGAATTTTTTTATTATTATTAATATTATTTCAAAGTATACAATGCACATGTATATATATCGGGTGCGGGTGTGTTCACTTACTTCCTATAATTATTACAGATCAGATTTATTCATTTATACTCGTGTCTATAAAAAAACCTAACATAACATAACCTAACATCAAGCATCAAGTACCTAGGCAGGTATGGATAAGTAAGGCTTTATCCGTCCATGTGTTGTCCGATCAATAAATCGGCCCAAAAAAGAGACCTCCCTTCGCTTGAGTTAAGATGCAGTGCAATGTAATGTGATTCGATCCAATTCAATGCCGCATGCGCTGAGTGAACCCAGCGAACCGAGACTAGGACCAGTCCCTTCATCATCTGATTCTGATTAAGGTTCATGTGTATGTGTGAAGGCTGGATTCACGGATCCAGGAAAAAAACCAGAAACATCAACAGATCAACAGTTCCGTAAGCATAGCGCTGCAGAAGTAAATCCGACCTGTCATTCGTTCCTCCTTGCCGGGATAGGTAAAATAAATAACTGGATAACCCGATCCAATACCATTCCATTCAATCCAATCCAATCCAATCAGGAGTACTCCGTTAGGTAGTTTGTTGAAGAGAGAGGGAGAGAGAAAGCACAGGGAAAAATACCGTCCGACGTCCATCTATCTGTCCGTCTGTCATCTCATTTCATCTTTTCGGTTCTAATGTTGTTTTCCCTTCCCTTCCCTTAGGTCCTCGGCCCGGAGATGGAATAATAATAACAATAATAATTAATATACCAAGGTTTCTACTCTTATTACTGCCGGCATAACTGCTACTTCCTAACCCGCCTGGCATGGCTGACCAGGTTCTCGATGACGCCCTCGAACGCCTCCTTCTCGCTCACCAGCCCGTCGCGCCGCTTGAGCCAGTACTCCAGCACCTCGCTCGCGCGGCGCGTCGCATCCTCCAGCTCCCTGACGTGCGCTTTGAGCTCCGCGTCCGTGAACCCGTCCAGCGCGGCGTCCGTGGTCGCGCAGAGCCGGCGCACGGCCGAGAGGTCCAGCTCGGGGGGCGGCGGCGGGCCGCGGCGACGCGATGACGATGAGAACTTTTGCTGTTTGGACGCGGAGCCGGAGGTGTTTGCAGAAGCTGATGACTCGTTGTTGTTGTCCTTCTGGCCGGATTTGGAGCGTGAGGGGTCGGATGGGTTGACGGATGGCAGGATAAGTTTCTTCTGCTTTGAGGCCGGGAGGATCTCGTCGAGGTCGACGGGGACGCCCAGGGAGACGAGGAAGAGCCGACGGATTCGGGACTTGACCCAGTTCGGTGGCTGGAGGGGGGGTGGTGCGACGAGTTGAGACCATAGCGAGAGCGAGCGCTCGTTGGTGAATATGGCGGCAGAGTCGGGGATCGATTCGATAGGTGGTAGAGATGAGAGCTCCTTCGTCGTCGGGAAGAGGGCGTCAAGGTGCTCGTCTGTGGCGGCTAGGAGATCCGGGAGTGACTTGATGGAGTCGAAATCTAGGAGAGGCGGCTGCAATGACAAATCTCCATCAGCTTTCTACAATTATCATGGAACTTGTATGGTGCGGAGTGATTTAAAAAGCCAAGTCTTGCTGCTGGGATTGACGCTTATACTAAGACTACTTACAACCAAAGGGACGATGGGAGGAGGCTGCTGGGGTGTCATGCTCGTCTGGTCCATGGCATGATCCCCAGTACTCTCAACAGTTGGCTCTTGGAAGCCATCATCGAAATCACCAAATTCATCATCCGCTGCGCCTTCTGCTCCTTCTTCAAAGTCATCAAAATCGTTTACAGACGCCTCATCATCATTTCCGTCATTATGGAGTTCTTCAGATTGGTCAATGCCATCAGAGTCAGCACGGTCATCAGTGTTCCCATATGTATCAGTGTCATGCGTCAGGGGGTCTTTTCGTCGGGTATGACTTCGATGTGAAGATCTAACTGACGATGAGGTTGGGGATCCTGAATTGGTCAATCGTCCCCTTGAAGCTTGGTGCGTCAAGGAGAAGCCACACTTACCTGGGGGGTCTTGAACCGTCTCTATCGAATCTGGTACGGGATCACTTGGATGCCTCATATGCGCCCGCGGACCGGAGGACTCACCGTCGATGGGCAGGGAATCAACATGCGAGAGCCGTGTTTCAGGAATGGGGCCGGGCACAGAACTGTGTTCTGGAGGCTCGAGGTCGAAAGACGGGGACCTCTGTCCGTCCTCCGATATCTTCAAAATACGATCTGGAGCGGCATCTGCCTTGCGCATCTCGTACGCGTGGGTGCCAGGGACCTCCCCATAGCTTGGCTCGCTCGGATCGATCTTCTCGACAACTGTCCGCGGGATGGGCGAACCACCCGGCGTCAATGGAGGCTCTGGTTCTGCCCGTGACTCTCTCCTGCTCCGTGCACCTTCTGGGATTATTTCGATCTCATCTGGAACGGCATCCTGTTCTCTTTTCTCGTATGCAGCCGAACCAGGAACCTCGCCGTAGCTGGGGGTGTCGTCGACCTTCTCCACTCGAGTCCGGGGAACTGGAGACGTGCGACCAGAAGGGGAACGGGAAGGTGAGCGCGGACGACCTTCGCTGGCATCGGAGAAGTGATCGTCTTCACTCCCTGAAGCTATGCAGACAATGTCAGTTTTTTTTTTTTCGTAGGTGTGGCAGATTGCGGGGTTGGTGTGCTGTATATACCAGGCTCCTGAGCCCCGGGGTCCTCCAACTCGACACTCCTCCTGGGGGGTTCCAGGTGGGTGCTAGACGGACGGGATGGCCGGTCCGACATTGGGATCGTATATTCTGTACTTAATACATGCAGGGAAATAGCGGGTTGAAGATGCGCGCAGCGCGTAGGAAGGTAGAAGAGGAGGAGAGGTGGCAGCCAGCCTGTAGATGCGGCCAGCTGATGTTCCCCGAGAGGGTCCAGGCCGTCGGCGCGGGTCAGGCAGCGACTTTCAAGCCTCAGGCATAAGATAGACGCCAAACGCCGCAAGGACGACACCCGCGCGTCTGGTCGCCGAGACGAAACATCAAAGACCATGAAGGGGCCGTCCTACACGGCGTAGTCCTCCTCGTTGCCGTCCAGCACCAGGTGCTTCTGTATTCTCGGGCGCAGTGAGTATTCATTCTCGTCCTCAAGCTTTTTTTTTTCTTCCCCGGCTGACTTGGATCGTTTCCGCAGAGCAGCTCAATCAATTCCTTGCGTCCATTCTCAACATCGCCATGTCCAACAACAACAAATTCACATTTGGCACACCCGCCTCCAGCGGGACTTCCAGCGGGAGCATCTTTGGCACCTCTGGTAGCCTATTCGGTTCCAACCAAAGCGGCTCCACGACCAGTTCTGGAGGCGGCCTCTTTGGCAACGTGGGAGCTACCACGACCGGCAGCTCTACACCCTCGCTTTTTGGGACAGCCACATCCAGCTCAGGGCAGAGCACTTCACTGTTTGGAAATACCACGGGCGGCACGAGCACGCCGTTCACCTTTGGCAAGCAAACCCAGCCCGGTACTACCGGTCAGACCTCGACGCCTCTGTTTGGCACGGCGGCTCAAACTCCCAAGACAAGTGAAAGTACTGCTGCCGGGCAGACAAAGACTACTGGCCTCTTCGGCGATGCCTCAAAGACCGGCGGAGGATTGTTTGGAAGCTCAACGCCTACTTCCTCAGGCGGTGGCCTTTTCGGCACGTCAACCACGCCTGCCGGCCCTCCACCAAGCACCACCGGGGGTCTTTTCGGCGGGCAGACAACACAGAAACCCTTATTCGGAGGTCTGACTACGACGACTACTAGCACACCCTCTACGACTGCGGCGACCACGACGCCGACCACTTCGCAACCGCAGACTGGCGGCGGTCTCTTTGGGCAAACCACTACATCCAAGCCGCTATTTGGCACGACGACTACTTCAACAACCGGGGGATTGTTCGGAAACCTGAACAAAGATAAACAACCGGACTCGGCTCAAGGGACGGCCGCGACAACTACTTCAGATACTGGGGCGAAGCCCCTTTTCGGGACCGCCCCGGCAACTTCTACGCCAAGTACGCAGGCCCCAGCTTTCAAATTCCCGACTGCTGGTACAGATTCCCAAGCCACATCGAAACCCCTCTTCCCTTCTCTCGGCGCAACTACGACCTCACAACCTTCCACCACCGCTACCACATCAACTGCAACACCGCAGAAGCCTCTCTTCTCACTCGGTGGTACCGCTTCCTCAACCACGCCATCATCTACGCCCGCAGGTGCCCCATCCGGTGGTCTATTCTCTGGTCTTGGTGCGCCAAAAAGCACGGCTACCACAACTCCAGCGACTACTGCTACGGCTGCTCCAACGCAGCCAGCAGCAGGCGCTGGAGGGCTCTTTGGGAAACCTGCTACAACGACGCCAGCTTCTCAGCCGGCGACTACATCTGCTGCCCCCTCCGCAACTACCGCACCCGCCACTACCACTACCACGACGACCACAGCGACGACGGCAGCGCCCACAACAACTTCTGCACCGGCAGCGACAACTACCACCACTACCGCCGGTACAACTACTACAGCGCCTGCGGGAGGCGCTGCTACTACTCTCGGTGCCTCGACGGCTGGTCCAGTCCCTCCGGCACAGTCGCGCCTCAAGAATAAGACCATGGACGAGATTATCACCAGATGGGCTACAGATCTGACCAAGTACCAGAAAGAGTTCCGGGAGCAGGCCGAGAAGGTTGCAGAGTGGGATCGGATGCTGGTGGAGAATGGAAACAAGGTGCAAAAACTGTATGGCAGCACCGTCGATGCGGAGCGTGCCACGCAGGAAGTCGAACGCCAGCTCGCTTCTGTCGAGGCCCAGCAGGAAGAGCTGAGCTCGTGGCTTGACCGGTACGAGCGTGAGGTCGACGAGATGATGTCGAAGCAGGTTGGGCCTGGGGAGGCGCTGCAGGGACCAGATCAGGAACGCGAGAGGACGTATGTATACCTGCCCCTGTTCTACTAATTTTGTTTGTCGATCTGTCGCAGATGACTAACCGCCTCTGCAGTTACAAACTCGCCGAGAAGCTCTCGGAGCGCCTGGACGAGATGGGCAAGGACCTGACCCAGATGATCGAAGAAGTCAACAACGCCTCAGCGACGCTGAGTAGGACCAACAAGGCCGACGAGCCGGTATGTTCTTTCTTTCTTCCAAAAAAGTCGATCTCAACCTGTGTTATTCAACGGGTTACTAACCGGCTCCATACAGATCTCCCAAATCGTCCGCATCCTCAACTCCCACCTCGCCCAGCTGCAGCACATCGACCAGGGCACCGCCGAGCTGCAGGCCAAGGTCAACGCCGCCCAGAAGGCCGGGCAGGCGCTCGGCTCCCGACTCGGCCTCGGCGGCGGGTACGGCTACGGCGGCGGTGGCAGCACCAGCAGCGTCGGCGTTGGCGGCGGCAGTGCAGTGGAGGACTTTTATCGCTCGTACATGGGACGGAGGTAGATATGATAGTGCGATTGTATGATAAGGATAGAAATTATTGTTCGAATTGATTTTTGGTATCAGACAGATAATGTGGTGCTAATTGGAGGATTCGGTTATCATTCATCATCATCATCATCATTGAATCATTGAATTGTTACCTAAGTTAGTTTTTTCTTTAAAAAGAAAGAATAAAACAAAAATAAAAATAAACGAATGGTCCGGATAGGTCAACTTTTTTCCACTTTAATACTCCGTACTTGCTGTTGGATTACGCCGATCTCCGCCTATCTCCATGACCAGTATCGTGATCGGAGATTTCAGGAACCTTCAAGTTGGGATCTTGGCCATGTATATACCTCTGTACATAAGCAGTAGAGAGACCTAGTGTGATCTGATCTGATCTGATCTCAACATACTGTAGGTTGCATCCATCCGTGGGTTGTTTAATATATATATATATATATATATAATATCACATATTACATATATCTGTTGCGGTGTCCTAGTCACTACCATTATTATATAATAATCATTAAATATTAAATATTAACTAAATATTAAATATTAGATTAAAACTAGGGTCCTTTAATTTCGTTAGTTGGTTTAAGTTTAGCTTAGCTACCAGTACTGTACCTACTTTATTTCTAGAGTCTATTTATACTGAGCTGGGGGCTACAGCCTACTTGGTACTGTACATTATTAAACGCTTTATTTTTTTCTTTCCTGTGTGCTTACTGCGCGGCGGTCTACTACTATGCACGGCAGCGCTCTGTTATTTGTTGCTATTGCCATTACCATTGCCATTATCAATGCCTTTGTTGGTGGGGAGTTGAGTGGTGGTTTCTTTTTGACCGTCTCCTGGCCTGTTCTTTCCTTTCCTTCTTTTGGGGCTATATCAGTTATCAGTACATTGAAGGATCGCAAGACGTGGTCAGGTAGGATATAGTCCTTGGTAGTTTCAGCACATCTGAAACATGATGTTCTATTCTCTTAAGCAACCATTCGACTGCTGCATTTTATTGCTATAATATAACAGACCCGACCAGAAGCATCTGACTTCTTGCGGGTAAAGGGAAGATGTTTCAAAGAGGCAGGTTTTCCTGTGTCAATTGACGCGGTATTTATGTACAGTAGAAAGATGGAGCTGAGATTGATCTCCGTAGCCTGCTGAAAGTTTGAATATTGAAACCAAAAGTCCGAGAGGGATTGCCTCTCATTCAACCGGGCGGTAACTATTCCTGCATTCGCTCATCTTCTTCGTGTCACAAAACATCGCCTACGTCCCATGTAGAAAGGCTCGCGTGCACTCCGTCAAAACATGCGGTATCCCGCCTGGAAGGGAGAGAAATGTGTAGGGAGGAACATGAGAAGACTTAGTTCTTCTCTCCGCCTTGCTCACGGGTGAGCTCGTCACTGTCCGATACGCTGTTAGCAATGGTGCCTGTATTCTGATTGGGCAGTTTTCTTTTCAAGAGAGTACGCACATGTGCTTGTCGAGCTCTTCCAGGTGCTTGCGCTGCTCCTGGATCTTGGCCTTCAGGGCCCTGAGCCTGGAGGGAATGAATGTTAGTGCCCATGCCAGGAGGAATCACAAAGCAACTGGTGGACAGAGATGTCTTCATACTTCTCGAGCTCCTTCTCCCTGATGTACAGGCTCTCCTGGGCGGCCTCACGCCGGTGGAACTGGTCACTAGAGTGCGCTAGTTAGTGCAGAGTCCTCAGAGATGATGTCATCAAACCATCCCAAAGAGACCTCTCAGGAGCTCAGTGGGCAGCATCATAATAGGAAATAGACGTGCATACTCTTGCTGGTAACCGTGCGTCTTGGGGGCGCCAAGGTCGCCTGCACCCATCCTGACCGCCGCGACCGAGAAGGACCGGTTGACAACGGGGCTGCTGGCGCGGAGAAGGGGGCGAGCGAGGGTCTGGCGGAACATTGCGCGCAAGGGAACCAGGTATGGGGGCAGGAAGAGTATTGATTCAGTGAGATGCGTAGACTGACAAGATGGGAGTCGATGGATGAGAGATGGTCTAAGGTCGAGAGGCTCAGGTGCTGCCTGAGTGACGTTTACAGCCTGAGGTCGGAGTGGGCAGCCCGCTGGGCAGAACGTGACACGTCATGTGACAGGCAGCAGAGCTTGGCAGTTTGATTATCTAAGCCGACGAGGCAGGGTCTAGGGCCGCGAGGATCGCCCCTTGAGGCGTCGCGGATCTACAAACGGACGGACGGGCGTGTTTGCTGGACCTACAGCAGAAGTACAGGAGCAGATACAGATGTAGCAGCGAGAAGAGCATCCATGCCCAGACTGCCCGCCATCTCCAGCGCGCGGAGGGAACCACGGTACGCTGGATGGGCAGGACATCGACTCCGGGCGGAGAGGGAGACGCGGAGGGGTCCGCGAGGTGTTGCGAGAACGGAGTGCTGGTTGGCGGTCAGGAGGGGTCGAGGACGCTGCGCGGCCCACAGAACCGCACCGAAGAGAGGCCAGATGGCACGTCGGGGACAGGGCAGCACGGCACCCGAGTCCAGAGCAGGTCCAGGAGGGCAGGTCTCTCGCGATCCCAACGGGAGCAGCAGGAGTTGTTGAAAGGGATTCCGCATGCGAAGCAGGACTAGTACCGACAGAGGCTGGAGCAGAGAAAAGGAGGCGGCCGGCGCTGACACAGCCGCAGCGTGCGCCGTGCCCTCCACCGCCCGGCGGCGCCCGCGCGTCTGCTCCTCCACCCGCCCAGGAGCGGCCTCTTCCTCTTCCCACACCCAACACCGAACACTCCTGCCAACCACATCCAACTCCTCCACCATCCCTCACCCTCTCCCACAGCTCCAGCCTTTCGACTTCTCGCGTTCTGTCCCTTCCCTGCACTTCCCTCCTCGAGGATTCTTCCTGTTCTTCTCTCCTTAACCCGTCTTCTACGCGTTCTTCCATCCAGGTGAGATCCCCCGTTCCTTCTCCCCCTTCTCCACCCGATGCAGTAGACACCCCCTGCAGCCGGCAACATCATGCCTTCTGCTTTCACCATGCCATCCTGGCGGATCGCAGCACCGTGTGCATGCTGCATGCAAGGTCCTGGTCTCCTTCCAGCATGCTGGGCGACATCTGGCGGGTGAGGACGCGGTCAGCGCATGGGGCAAGGCAGTGTGACATGCATGTCAATCCATCTGGACGTGTGGCTGCAACGTGCATCGCCTGCCTCGGAAACCGCCTTCGATCAGTGTCAGTCAGGCGTGGACGACCGGCGTGGTGTGCATTGGGAGGCTGTTCCGGGCCCTATTCCCCTGATCCTGACCCCTCTCCACCACCCGGGGTTGATATCTCGGCATCCAACACCACACCAGATCGTTTGTCTGCCATCCTTTGATCCGGACACGTTGTGCTGACGCTGTTGAGGATAGAAGCATCCGTCACAATGCCTAGTCACGAAGATGCCGTCTACCTCGCCAAGCTGGCCGAGCAGGCCGAGCGCTATGAAGGTCCGTTATCTACCTCTTGATCAAAATGGGCGCCAGGAGAGATTTGTGTTGACTCCGGGGCAGAAATGGTGGAGAACATGAAGGTGGTTGCCTCGTCCGACCAAGAGCTCTCCGTCGAGGAGCGGAATCTCCTTTCTGTCGCCTACAAGAACGTCATCGGCGCCCGCCGTGCGTCCTGGAGAATCGTCACCTCGATCGAGCAGAAGGAGGAGTCGAAAGGCAACGATGCCCAGGTCGCCCTCATCAAGGAATACCGCCAGAGGATCGAGACCGAGCTTGCCAAGATCTGCGATGACATCCTCGAGGTTCTGGACAAGCATCTGATCCCCTCCGCCCAGAGCGGCGAGTCCAAGGTGTTCTACTACAAGATGTGGGTCTTCCCGCAGTGTTTCTCGTCGGTGTTGTCGCGTGTCTGACGGTTATTCGTTGTACAGGAAGGGTGACTACCACCGCTACCTGGCTGAGTTCGCTGTGGGCGAGCGCCGCAAGGTCTCGGCCGATGCTTCTCTTGAGGCTTACAAGAACGCGACCGAGATCGCCCAGACCGACCTTGCCCCGACCCACCCCATCCGCCTCGGTCTGGCTCTCAACTTCTCCGTCTTCTACTATGAGATCCTCAACTCTCCCGACCAGGCTTGCCACCTTGCTAAGCAGGCATTCGACGATGCCATTGCTGGTGCGTATCACACGCCGTCAATACTGTATTTCGAGATCTCTTGAGCTGACACGGTTCTGCAGAGCTTGACACCCTGAGCGAGGAGAGCTACAAGGACTCTACCCTCATCATGCAGCTTCTCAGAGACAACCTGGTAAGTTCCAAACGACCGCTGAATGCGATTTTACCCGCACGTACTGACTCAAATGTTTCCAGACTCTCTGGACCTCGTCTGAGGCCGAGCCCGCTCCTGAGCAGGCCGCCCCTGCCCCCGCCGAAAAGAAGGAGGAGGCTCCGGCCGCCGAGGGCGAGAAGCCCGCTGAGTAGATAAGAGGCACTTGCGAACTCGCATCCCTGGACGGATGAGAGATCGAGAGGATAGGCTGCCAGCGCAAGGAGCTAGAGCAAGGAAAAATACACTCAAAGGCGCATTGCTTTTTTCGGCATTGTGGAGCCAAAGCCATAAATAAAGGATGGGGTTTCGGTTTTGATTCTCCTTTTACCCTTTTTTGTTCCCTAATGTTCTTCCTAATGCGCACCTGGCCTGGCTGATGCCCCGGCTCTCCATCTATGTCCTTCTTGCCCTCTTTGCCCAACTACTCAAGATTTCAGCTTTTTCTTCTCTCTTGCACTCTACACAGACCATTTAACTTCCAAAACCCCAGACCCTCCTGTCTCGATCTCTTGCTTTTTTGTGCCCAGATGTGGTGTTCGATGCTCTGCGGCTCTAAACTTGCTAGTGAGTTTTTAGATGTTAGGCAGCAGTCCTACAGAGCAAATTACCATACCATTGTTTTAATGTCGTACCAGAGAGTTCCCTTCCTCTGACCTTGCTGGCAGAAGTATTATCATGTTGTACTTGCAGAATAGACCAGGTAGTCGGTAGCAAACTCAGCTGCTGCTTGTCTGAACTGAACCCAGTTCTGACCGGGCTTATCCGATCTATCTATCTATCCTTGAGCTTGAACTACCGTTCGCTCTGTTTCTGTAGCCCCTGGTCTCGTGTGTGTATGTACTTAGGTACTGCATCATGCAAGGAATGAACTTCTTCACTATATGGAGAGCTGGTGCTAACATCTTTCTCCCTATTTATTCCGATGTCTGTCTGCTCGCTTGCTTGTTCTTGTTCTTCAGTCATTCACGGCGAGGTTCTTCCTACCTATTCTATTCTACCATCTCTCTACCTACCATATTCTTTCTTTTTCGTCCTCTTTCTTCGTCGCTGTTGCTGTCGCTATCGCTGCACCTGGTTTCTTCTCTCTCTTGCGCAGTCTGATACTGTACAAAGGAGCTCACTAGACCACCTCCGCAGCGATCATATGATCCTTGTGAGGGGCTGTGAAGAGCATGATCGTCGCACAGCCTTCTTGACTTGAGGTTGCTCACTCCTATCAAGCGCACTAACAAATGTTGTGTCGGCTTTTTTTTCCCTCTTAAGGTTATTGGCCTATAAAGCTTTGTTAGAAGATGTCTCGATGTGATGGATATGATGATATTGGAATGTTGTGGGAAGCAGGAAGCAGGCTGACGCGCAGGAGGCTGCCAGCCGGGTTGCCTCTCAACCTGCCTTCAGCAAGATGCAGCATCGCAGCTTGGCATTAAGTGAATCGCCTCTTGAATTCCCCTGTTAATACCTTACCTGCCGGCCCACTAGCATCATGGCTGAAATTCATCCTCTGAGCGAAATCATCTCGATTTATTACGCATCTTTGAAAGCCTGACAGGCGGTGCAGGGCGTCCTTCGCAATCAGGCGACGAACCAGAGATACTTCAGCCCCTACCTTGCGTCTGTTACCACTCAGTCAAAATAAATTTTAAACCTGTTCTCAGTTCTTCATCATATTGATTTCCTCACTCATTTACAGCATTGGGAGCTGGTATCAATACCTCCCTGCTTTGCCTTTCGAGGAGATACCGCAGCCATCCGGAATGCACAATGGCCACGGCTCTGCCCAGCAGTTGTCTGGATCCTAGACTGGTTTTCAAGTCAGCATATACATTCTCAAACTGTCTCCTCTCCGCTGTTCAGGTCGACGGCGAGTCCACTCCCATAGAGAATGGTACGTTTGGGGGCATGCTTGCCGGTTGCATGGAGCAATACTGCCAAGCTCCAAGTCCAGAACTAGGAGGTTGCCCTTTCACTGGATTTGGACCCAGCGATATCGTCCCGGATTGGGATGGCAGGCTGCGATGGTATAGCTCTTCGATGTGTGCCAACGTCAAAGCCACAGTCGATCCTGACATTGGAGGCGTCGGTGTATGGCTCGTGCCTAGCTTACATACATTTTGTTTTCATGTTGTCTACTGACGACCGGCTTCACCGTCAGGTCTTTATATCGTATTGCATGCAATGGGAATTATGTTCTTGATCCGACTTCCCATGGCACTCCCCATAATTCGACGGACTTTCCTGGCTCTAGTAGCGACCTTTATGCATTGGCGGCCGCGGGATGCGCTTTCGAGGATGCCGCAGCCAGTCGCCGAGCGGCGACACCGCAGAAGAATCATGAGAAGAAGATTACCCATCAGCTGGCGGTTCTCAAGTCGACCATGGTCGAATTTCAAGAGGTCCAATGCTTCTTTATGCTGGCGTCCCAGGCGGCCTGCATTGTCGCCCTAGTTTCTGGTCCGGAATTCCTCGCAGCAACAAGCCTGCGGCAGCTGTACACGAACCTCCAGCTGATTCAGGTCGTCGCCATTAGCGGCATCCTTCCGGTTACGTTAGTCATGTTCGATCTGCACAGAACAGGAATGAATTCGTGGTACATCTTCACCCTCTCCACGATCACAAATGGCGATTTCACATGCGGTGCTGTATATGAACGACCTGGTGCCAAAGCCCGAAAGCTCCAGCCGCTACAATATACTCCAGAGAGGTTCGACAAGCGCGGTGGAAATCCGCCCCCGATTGTGTACTGCCTCGACCCATCTGTCCATGCTTTCTCCTTCAATAGCCAGTGCCAACCGTTGATGGAATTCTCCTGTCTCGTCATCTATGCGTTGGTCCTAATCGACAAAGTGCGCTTATTAGTTCTTTGGAGATATGATTCCATTGTCCGGAAGACTATCCAGCATATCGACTGGATGGAGAAAGCGTATCGGCAACTCAGCCGATGTCTAACTTCGCCATTTCTATCCCTTGCGATGTTGCTGGTTGAACCCCTACCTACTCACGTTGGCAGCATTGTACCTTTCAATCCTCGTCCGTCTGCCGTACCCTAATGGGTTCGCTGATATCGGCCTAGATTCATGGAGTTTCGGCCAGATTGTCGCTGTGACTATTTGGGTTCCTCTCATTGTCAAGTACATATATTGGACTGTCTGTAGGTCGGGACTCCTCCCCATACTTATATATGCAACCTCGGAACGCCGCTCGTCTTTTTCATGTTTTTCAACCTTTTTTTGATATTTACCTTTAATGACACTCTCTAGTCGGCACGGATGCTCATTCCGCCGTCCGCGTGGCTTCGCCCTACAAAATCATCAAAACAGAAACAGAGGACCTCACGGGCGACAACCCCGATAGACGAGTATCGTCACTCGCCCCCCTTGAAGCAATGAGACCCTGATCCTGGACAATAATGCAGGATACATATATAAACTCGAGCTCGAGATCACTGCGCTGGCCTGAACAAGAAACAAAAAGGTCTGATGTGGTCGAGAAATCTGCACTAGGTATGTACAGTACTACTACTAAATTTGTATATTAATTATATCTGTTGCACAGACCTCACTCCCTACTCTCACTGCGACTGTGGATTATGAACTGAACCCAGGTGTTTAGATATTAGATCTAAACCCGTCCATCCAGTCATCCGTCCGTCTATTCAGGGATATATAGTACTATCTGCTATGTACTGTACCTACCTCCTACCTAGGTAAGCAGCGGACAGTACTAGTCGAGCCATTATCAAGTAAGTAGATAGGGAGGAAATCAATCCCACCAAATGGTTTGGATGTAACGAGTAGCATCCTTTGCAGTGGCACAGTGGCTATCAAATGACTACTAAACTAGGGCAGAGTCGACCTTTTCTGATCGAATCATATCATCGATTGCCGAGTCATCCTGTAGGATGTAAAGGTGAGACGAATTATAATTGAGTACATAACCTTACGTAGGAAGGGAAGGACTAGCGGATGGAATTTGTTTCGAAGGCAGTATCTACCTGGGTAAGTAGGTAGGTAGATACCGGGCTATCCAAAACAGTCGTGAATGGTAATGACCGTGCATTTTGCTTCGAGTGTAGATAGAGAGAAGTCACCTACCTTAGGTATCTCAGTTTCGAATAGATACCTCGACAGCACCCATCATTGTTTCCGTCCGATCTGTTCGACAAGTGCGCTGGTTAGGAAGGCCTGATAGAGCAGCCGGGCCCCAATCCAGTAGCTACCTTGTCAGGCGGCCAAATACCAGTATCTGACTGCAACTAGTGGCCTTGGCCTCTTTTTGTAGTCGAGTGGTATTTTCGGTCAACATACCCACTACTAGGTGCGTCTTCCAAGGAAATCCTCATAAAATGGATATGCAAAAAAAGAAAAAAAAAAGATCATACACGCTCATAGTATGTGATGCTCGCCCTTTCTTTCCCTCCCTTTCCTCGATATCCAAATTATCGTCGAAGGGGGGGGGGGGGGGGGGAGTATATGCTGCAAATAAAACTTTTTTGAGTAAATATATAAGATAATATAATATACAGAGGCTCTCCAATACTCCATATTAGATTAGTATATCCTCTTTTTTTGCTTTCTTTTATTTGATTCTCTTCTTCCATTCTATACTATCTATAATTTTATTTCCCCCGTTCTCCAAGAATAAATGTAATAGTATGTATATGTCCATCCAAGATTTTGTACCAACCCAGGTAGATTCCTCTATCTGTCAAAAGCATCATTCATAGTAATAAATAGTATAGTATAGCCCTTGAAAGAAAAGAAAAGAAAAGAACTGTCATGACCTGACCTGACCTCCAGTCAGCATGACCAGCAAGTAAACCACTAAATTCATACCTGTAGACTGCAGTACGCCAGCCGCTCACAGCCTTGAAAAAGGCAGAAACGATGCTGTCTGCATCTGCAGTAGGCGTGCAGTGCGGCACAGAGATTGTGCACTATAATTATTATGATAACATGCACAATGATAATACTTGCCCCCCCCCCTCCCTGGCCGCCCTGCCCTGCCCAAGCAAGGCAAGTCCGGCCGGGAGGCAGATACCTCCTGAGGTATCCTGAGAAAGCTTAGTAACTTGGCTTTTACCAGCTTGCAAGCCAGCCAGGTCTGGGTAGCTCAGCTCTGGCAGAAGCCTCAAAATGATGGCTGGCATTATGTCGGCAGCCGCGCCCGATCGGTCGGTTGGTCAACCGGTGCCTGCTACAACAGGGAATGAGTGCTTGCCGCTTATATATATAATTTACTATTATTAGGTACCGCCATATGTTAGGTACATACATACACAAAGACAAAAAAAGGATAGTTTTGTCGGTTATTTATTTTTTTCCTCTCTCATTACACAGAGGAGTGGGCTATCTTATCTTTATTGTAATTTGTGCTCCAATGCACCTTGGATAGGCTCCTTTCCTCTCTTCGAAATATTCATTTTGGTCATCATTAGATGATCTACAAGGAAGGGGGAAGTACAGCACATACAAAAAAGGAAAGGAAAAGAAAAGAGAAGAAAAGAAAAGAGAGAGAGATCTAAAAAAGAGAAAGAAAAAGGGGCAAAAAAATCCATGTGACCTGACCTTATTTATCAAAATAAAAATACCTCGCCTGGCTAGCTTTGCCCGTCCCGCACATTCTTGCATACAGTACATGCACGATGAATGCATGAAGAAAGCCAATCACTTTCAGTTTATGATGTTTCCCATCCCATATCCTCATTTTTCTTTCTTTCCTTCCTTTTCTTATCTATCTATCTAGTATCTACCCACCCTACAGTAGTTAGATAGATTAGGTAGAATCGGTAGATACCTCAATCTCATCGAAGCAACCTTCTTTTTGCTACTCCTATTCCAAATCTGTGTCTCAAGTACAGTACAATACAGACCAGAACCTTAGAGTCGCTCCGTACTCTCTTTCTCTTATCCGATTTTGTAGTAGATTTGATACAACCTCCCAACGCGGCAAGGCACAGAGAGAGTTCCTTCTCTCCTGGAGACCAGACAAAATAAAAAAGAAAAGTCCCAATCCCAATGGATAGATAGATAGATAGGCCGTATATATGTAACTAGGTACCGCACCGCGCCGTGCCAGCTGCAGAGAAGAGAATAGAATGGATCGGAAAAGTGCAGCACCTGAGTACAGTAGGAAGAAGGCGGCAACTGACAGGTAGCAAGCAAGCACAGGATGGCCGCCACAATATGCACGACAAAGTTAACACTTTCGCTTTTATTTTTAACCTCCTCCCCAGTTACTTGCTATCCAAGTGCCACTGCACTTTTACTGTATAGCAAGTCCAATTGGAAATTCGAGGACTACAAAAGTGTCGCATGTGGGATCCCGAGCGGGATTCGCGAAGGAACCGGTAGTTACGTGACACACAAAGCGAGACCAAGATTCAAGAGCCAAGAAGATGGAAGACAATCCAACCAAAACATATCCTAAATTGTGGTGTCAAGGGTAATCGATGCTATGCCATGTCCTCCCGTAGAATCACACGGAACGCAGCTGCTGAGGGGAAATATTTATGTTTGAGAAGTGAACTGTCCAAGCCCAAACAGGAGGCACACTCAGGTGCGATAGGAAATCTACTGGCACAGGGCCCAAGAGAAATGATTTGTAAAAGACCGGGCGGATTCGCCCGTGAGGATGCGACAGAGAACATAAGACTTCCCCTGAGGGGAATCAAAGCTCCAGAGCCAATAGTACCAACATCATCAAGCAAGACGCGCTCGGGGATATATGGGGAAAACAGGCACTAGCAGCTCCATAAAAATCTTTCCGTTTTAGATAACCCGATACTTCGAGTAACAATATGCCGCAATCCACAAACTCCTTGGTCCCTCCGGTTCCCCAACGCCCAAACGCGCCATTGCCATGCAAAGCAGAATCGCTCTAAGGCGTGATGAAGGAAGATCGTTGGCAGCATGAAAGGAAAGAAGACTTCAGCCAGCTTGGATTGAGGAGTCAGTGGGGGCATGCAAAAGGCACAATGCATAGATGGCCAGATCCCGGTCGCATATCACATTAGAAATGCCCTTCGCCAAGAGAAAGGCGGCGACAGCCCCAGTGCGACGCTGCAGGGTACGCAATGCTGTAGGAACGTTGTCTTCCCTTGAACGACGGGGATTCCACATGGCAGGCGGGTCTTTGTAAACTGAAATATGTCTCTGTTCGGTGGCGGCGGTCGAGCAAGGCTGCATCTCCAGCACGGCTGATGCGGCGAGAAGCCTTGCGGCAGAAAAGGTGACAGACTTGCAGATGCACGTAATATCAGAGAGCAGCAAGACGAACTGCTTGCTGGAGGAATGGCCTGATTGCCAACGCTAATATTACCTATCAAGGCTGACAGGCTCGTCTTCTCCACTGGGCTGCGGCAAAGTACGAGTGTCGACTTGCCAGCATCTCGGGGCGAGCGACAAGGATAGTCGTCGATCTCGAGGCACAGTATGGTCTCGACACGGGCGAAGGAATTCGCCGAAAAGCAAGCGAGATGCCTGCAAGCGTCGACATTGGCGGATGGAAAAGGTGTGGACTGCTTGCCTCGACCTGGTAACGACACGAAGCTGCGGGCGCGGGGGCGTTGTCGAATAAGACTAGAAGACGGAGGGCATTATCGACGGCTGTCTTCATATCTGGCTGGGCAAACAGATCGAATATGGAACGACGTAACGAGACTCTGAACGGTCTCCCTCGCAGGATCCGCAAGCCAGGTTGAGATTGACCGACTCCACCCCAGGACGCCGGGACGAGATCACTTCTGGGACTTCTTCTTGGCCGGCTTCACCGCAAGCTCGCCCCTGGTCATGTTCCGTGTGAGACCACCGATGTAGTCCTGGAGGAACTTGTTCTCGCTCTCCAGCCTGTCATGATCCGACTTCACCGCCTCGATGCGCTCCGCGAGCGCCTGCAGGGACGACTGGAGTGCCTTGGCCTGCCTGGTTGGTGGTGTCAGCACGAGGAGTCGAGCTAGCTGCTGCATCGTGATCCCTTGACTTACTCCTGCAGTGATTGCCGGGCTTCCTCACCCAGACGCTCCAGATCGGCCGAATTGCGCCGCGGACTCATGGCGCGGGCATCGTCCGGCGGGAACTCCTCCTCCTCGATCTCGATCTCGGGGTGGTCGCGCGGGACGAGGATCGAGGCACTGGGCTTGCGATCCGCCATGCGGGGCCGGTCGGCCCGCGACCTGCGTTCGGGCTCGGCGTCCGAGACGGACGACGAGGACGAGGAGAGCGACGAGGTGTGCGACTCCGCGTGGTCGTTTGGCTGCGGCATGGCCGGCACTGGAGAGGTGTCACTCGGCGACGACTCCATTCTGCACTGGCAATGCTGTCTGGCCGGGGAGGAATGCGGTGCTGGACGGACGGACGGGAGATAAGAGAAAAAGTCGGAAAGAAGCCGGGACGAGTCCTCGCAACAAGGCGCAACACCGGGATGGCCTCGAGCAGAGCGCACGAGGGCTGGCAGAGACGTGGGGTTGGGGGGAGGAAAGGGAAGCACGACGCAGAGAGAAGAGGGGAGAGCAAGGGAAACGATGGATATAATAATCTTAGCGACGCTACGGCGCGGTCAGCAAGGGAGCCGCCGATGGTTCGTGCTTCGCGTGGCCCGCGGGACGGCGCTGGCTCGCTTGTAGCTGGTCGCCCTTGAAGATCCTGACGCAGTATACCCACCACCGTCTCTCTGGAAAGCTCTGTTGGGCTTTGTCCTGCACTTTGTAACGTCCTGCTGCGACCAGGCTGTCGGTTCTCCCCGTTGAGCTTCGTACGGGCGTCTACCTAGGGAGCTCCCTGGGGACAGACGGCCTGTACGACCAGGCGGGTGGCGAACGAGGCTCAACGGCGAGGATCAACGCCCATGAGATGCCGCAGCGCCGCCAGTGGCTTCGTGCGATTTTCCAGAAGCAAGAGAGCAAAGGACTGCCAACAGTGGGGTTGTCGTGCTGGTCGTACGGCGCACAGGACGGCGCGCTGCATGCATCGCTGCCAGTGAGCGTGCGGGATGCGCCGGACGGCGGGGGAGACTCGGCGTCGAGTCGTCTTTTCTCTCCACCGGAACCTTCCATTCCCACGGGTATGCGCCTTTCCCTAGCAGACAGGAGCCCAGCAGGTGAAACGCAGCCAGCGACGATCTCCAGAAGCCCAGCATCCCCCGTCCTTGCCAACGCCGTCGACGGTAGATAAAATAAGAATGTGCTGTGTACACAGTCTGCGTACGGGGATCTGTTCTATCCCTAGCCGCCTGTTTCGACCCTCCACTTATGATATCAACCGATCCACCGTACAATAATTACAGTTGTACAGGTACACACGACACTGCGTATATTTTCCGTCCACAGAGCAAGAGACTCTCAAGAGGCGCACCGATTGGCTCTCATTCGATTTCCCAGTTCGCACACTGGTGGGCGCCGGGAGCATTCCCGTCTCTCCGCCTCCGTACGGAGCACTCCGTCTCTGTCTCCAGCGTTCGCGGTGGATCCCTTGAAGTACTATCCTATCGTCCACTATGCGCCAGGTACAGCACGTTCAGAGCGCTCGTGTGTGCCCCATACACCTTGCCTGCCCAGCCCTGCATGTTCCAAGAGGGCCGGTTCCGACATCATGGCCGCAGTGGCGAGATGCCACAATTGTTGGACGACAGCTTAATATTATATCATAGCTCGAGACCGTCGCGATGCGTACCCCTCCCTTGGGACCTGGAGCAAGATCTGTCCTCTCGACCAGATACCGGATGATGAACCATGTCCAGGCCGCGCAGATACGATGGCGGATCTCCTGTGGCCCCTGGTGACAGCTCAGTGTCTGCCGGATCGACGGCCACGTCGGTTTCGCTGCCTAATTGACATCATTAATAATTATTTCCTGTCCTTCAGCACGGGATCGGGATCTCTAAAATAGGTAACTCATCGGCCTTCGTCGCGTGCGCAGCCAAAGCTTCAGCGCCTGCGAAAGTTTAAGGGGGCCCAGGGGATACCGCTCTGGGAAGACGTTGGCGCCTAAATGTCCGGAGACCACTCCCCTGCAGTCCGGAGCATAGCGGTACTGTCATAAAAACCATTCCGAAACGCGCTTTCGGCTTCACATTCGCTGCTTGTTCCAATTCATGGGGTGACCCCCTCCATACAGATGGAATCCTGCAGCTCTGCTCCGTACTATTATTGCGACAGCTTTCCGAGTGGCATCCGTCGTATGTGTCAGATCTGTGCAGACACCAATCCCACCCGGTGACGAGTAGGAAGCGAAAAAAACAGTCAATAATACCAGCCAGTCGAATGCATTCCACCTGGCCCCGGACTCGGGGAATAACGATGAGTTAGCCCCTGTCGTCCATCGGTTCCGATTCAGCTCTTGCTGGCAGCCGTACCGTACCGTTCAGTGGACGAAGTAGCTTGTGACCGGTGGCCCATCACCTGAATGCTCCATGAACTGTCACGTCTGGATGGGCTCCGAGGTTCAGCCCGCTGCTTCGTCCAGCTTGCCGGCCAAAGCTTTGGGCATACACATTACTCGTGGCGGTCCCCGACGGTTTTTTACATCATAGCCCACCGCGTGACTGCTGCTGGCGTGGGAAGAGGGCACTGGCTTGTCTCGCCACGGCACCAGTGTCGCATTTTCGGGCAAAATCACCACGGCCGGGCGATGATATCAGAGCGGTCAAAGACTGACAGAGCAAAATGCGATCTCGAGACTTGAGAATTGGCGCCCGATATCCACAACGGGCAAATTATGACAGGCCCTCGTGTCGGACAACGCAGATCTACGGCGGCCGCGCTTCTTGATTCGCTCTCCCATGTCCACACCCACCACTCGCGCGACCTGCTCGTGCAGAAACGGGTTTCCACCCGTCGCCGCTTGATCATGTCTTTCGTCGGGCCCCTGCCAATCAACGAGCAGAGAAACAGGAGACTGAGAAATTCCCGCTGACCAATCTCATTGGATTTGTATCAGTTTACAGCCGCGGAATGGACAGAGCAATTCAAATCAGCCGTGTCTGGGGTTGAATCTGACTCTCAACAGAGACAAGAGTGCTATTACAAATTACTCCGTACTCGCAGTTCTTTGTCCCCTGTCTACGGAGTAGTCTCGTTTCGGGCTCACTGGTCCACAGTTATCAATCGCCCCGGGACCATATCGCAGAACCCTGTCGGAGTGTGGCAGCTTTGCTGCATGCCAAGGCGGCCATGTCCCCAACTACGACGGTAGGGTCAAAGAGAAGGCGCCGTCCTCGGTGCGCCGCCACTGATGTCAGATCCAGCACGCGCGGATCAGCATTGGACCGTTATATTGTTATTGGTGAAATGCGCAGCAATTAACATCCTCCCTGGCTCATCCAGGGATGGTTGCTGTCGGCAGTTGTCAGCGCTGCTTGCTCCGTACGGAAGTCCACTAGATAATATCTGACCTCCTGTCTTTCTTTTTCCTGCGGTCGATTTCTTTCAGCCAGAGAGTTGTAGTTTTGCAGTAACACACGGCCTGAACAGACGACCCTGTACTGCTTACTGGCAGATCTTCCAACGTGGAAGAATAGTACGAGAGTACGGCCAAGTCGGAGAGCAAATTGAGCGCCCGAGATGGTGCGGCATAAGCTGACAATTATTATTATTCCAGCGTCTCTCTTAGTCTTTTTTTGACTCTTCCTGATAACCAACATAACCAGGCTCCAGCTCACACCACGGAGTGCACACATTCAAAAAGCCAGCAAACCACCAGTGTGCACTGTGCACAGTGCGGTGTCGCGCTCCACTGGATGATGATCTTCGGTTCTCTGGTGACTCTGGTCGCTTGTCCGCCAACCCATTACCCGCTACTTAACTAGCCAGTCCCGAGTGAACGATTCTTGGGAGTTGGGACGAGATAGTTTTGTTTAGTTTAGGGGGGGAGGGGCCATTAGTGGCCTTTAGGAGCCTTAACTGCAATGCGAAATAATAATGTTGACGTTTATTATTTATTTATTCATCTATTGTTCTTAATATTATTGCCAGCGTGCGGGTTCGGGTTACAACTCGGACTCACGAGTATAAGTACTCTATACTACTTACTGTACATACGGAGTCTGCGACGGCAGTTGATGTCTGATGTTTGTGTGTGTCTTTTTTTAACTGTTAATTTGACTCGACTCGCATCCAATAGTATCTTTGTACTCCGTTCAAAGTAGTTCTTCTTTCTCTCATCGCGCTGCGGCAACTACCTGATTAATGGACGAATAACTTATAAGCAACTGTACGGAGTACACAGAACTTGGTCAAGCTCGCGCCGCCGCCCGGCGCAGCAGGTCACGCTGCTACAGGTCTGTGTGCGACAGGTGGTCCGACCTAACTATATACTACCACCCTACCTATACTACTACCCAATTAAAACTACTCAAACAAGTACAGCATCATCATTCCACTCTCAGTTTCGGGTAAACTATTCCGGCGCTGCCCAACTACGTACGGAGTAGGTACTGTACATACTCTCCCTCCGGAGTCCGGCGTAAAGCCGTTCTTCGAGCCCGCCCCGAGCCTTTAATAAAGCACCAAGCCTCAAAGCCTCAATCAATCAAGAGTCGAGGGCTCAGGGCAAGGGGCAGGTTCAAGGATGTGAGACCGAACCTGATGGGGACGTTTCAAAAAAAAATTTTAGCAAGGGCTCTTCTCTGCTCTTCTATCCTTTTTATAAATAGTTAATTCTCATGTGTCGCGACCTCGAACGGTACTCCGTATGTACAAAGCTTGGAACTCTGAGCACAGAGTAGTGTAGTCCTAACTGCCACAGTAGTAGGGATTATTCAATAGGTACTGTACTTTACCACTCAGTACTAAGCATACTAGCAGTGGCGGAGTAGGATAGGGGTTTTTTGTTTTTTTTTCTTTCACATGGCATTATCATTATCATTATTGTTGCTAATTCTTCTTCTTCTTCTTCTTCTTCTTCTTCTTAGCAAGTTGTGTTTGTTTGTGATGGCAACATACCCAATAATTATTATTAACGGCTAGCACTACGCAGTAATACACTAAATAATATGCCACTGCTTACTTTACTTGTCTTTCTTTCCTGTGTACAGTACATTGTGTACAGGAAATAATAGCAATCCGTACTGTGCATCAAAAAAACTTAAAAGTTGGAGTAAAAAAAAGAAATTTGTTATGGACCTTGCCATACAAAGGCCGGATAATTATAGGACCGAGGGAAGGAACTGATCGGCATGTGACTGACCATGATCACCTCGATCACCACAATCACCACAATCACTATGATCACCAAGACTCAGGGAAACAGCATGTATATAATGACACTCCTTTCAGACAGATTTCGACCCTCGTGGTTGATGTTATGGACTAGGAAGGAGGTCACGTGATGGATCGTCTACAATCCATTTCCATGATCCAACACTACGATCCAATTCCACGATCCAACCCCATGATCCAAACCCATGATCCAAGACTATGATCCCATTCTATGATCCAGGAACCCAGGAAGACAGCATGTATATAATGACGCTCCTTTCAGACAGAATCCGACCCTTGTGGTCGACTCACATAGCAACCTGTCATATAGGCATTGCTAGTAACACAGGTCTATTCTTGCTATTATATTGCTCACCCCCTTGTTTCTTGTCTTCAAGATAAACCCAACGACCCTTTTAGGTCTAGTTATCTAGGCCTGTCGTTACAGTTGACTCACGCAGCAACCCAGCATATAGGCATTGCTAGTAACACAGGTCTATTCTTGCTATTATATTGCTCACCCCCTTGTTTTCTGTTCTCAAGATAAACCAACGACCCCTGTTGGTCTAATCATCTAGGCCTGTCGTTACAAAATTATGATGGAAACCATGAAGCACTTGCTCCATGTTTACCTACTGTGCCTGCACTTTTTTTAAAAAAAAATAGTATTAATTAGTAATTAATAGCCGTCATTGTCTTCATCATCATGATCACGACAATGATGACATTATATGACAGACTCGGACTGACTGCTAGTCGATAGTCAAACCAAACCCCAAAATAATAATGATGGGTAATAATAATAATAATTAATAATAATGAATAATAAATAATATCCATGACAGGGTTCAAGACTTTTTCAAGGGTCTTCTGACATTATTAATTAACTAAGACATAAGATGAAGGCCTGATGTCCACTAGTTACCTAAGTTAGGTAGCTAAGTTTTGATGCCCGATCATGCAGTTAATAATATCATATTCATTACTGCATGTGTGAGCCCTTACAGAGTACGCGGTTGTCTTAATGGTCAGCGAAGTACTACTGCGTATATACACACTCTGTGCAGTAGTTAGAGTTCAGAGGGGATGAAGGAGTCAGGACATGACATGTGGTGATGATGATCATGGTATTTTATATGGTGGTAGAGGCTCACCCGATTTTCTCTGATGTCTGGCCTTAGTAAGTAGTAGCCAGGGCTTCTTTCATTCCTTCTGACTTCCGAGGGTGCTTGTGGTTTGAGAGTTGCGTGGTGAGTGTCTAATTCTGTCATCAGCTAGCTGGTCGGTCTGGGCGGGAGTGCTATCTGTTAATAAATAATAATATCATTTTATCGCGGGACTACATATTTACAGTTACTACGGAGTACAGAGTACAGAAAAGGTGGTGGTGGTGGTGACCTCAGTAATCGTTGCGAATACGCGGCCAAAACTTTGTTTTTTGTGCTGCGTGGGAAGTCAGAAAGGATCACACCAGTGAGAGAAATGATAAGCAGAGATCGTCATAAATAATGCCCATAACTTTTCTTTGATCAGAAATATAAACAAAAATAAGGAAATAGACATGGACAGGTATAATTTACAGCTACCTCTCTGTTACTCTGTGCATGTACTGTACATACTGTATATTCTTCCTATTTGGTGTTGTTTAATCTTTATCTGCCTTCTGCTATAGTGGATGGTGTGACTGGATTTTTTTAACTTTTCTGTATATTTCCATTCATTCATTCATCTCTTCATGAAGATGCAGTCAGGTCATGTCAAATCAGAACCACCTGAGATGGGATGTATCAGGTACTAGGAAGTATCCTACCTATGTCTCTATCTAATCTATAATCTCATCTACCGTTGTTGGTCATGGCTATTGAATAGAATAGAATAGAAATTAAGGGATTCAGGTACGGAGATCTGAAATGGGTTAGTTGAATGGATCGAACTGGACTGGAGATGAACTGGAGTGGGACTACGTAGTTAGGAGTGGACTGGGCTAGAGACCAAGGCATTTATACTCCTTCGTCCACTGTACAGTACTGTACTGTACATGCATACATATCTTATGTACTAAGTAGGTACCGAACTTCGTCCCTTCGTTTATTTAGGTCGTCATCCACATAATAATAACCGCGGGACTGCCTAAATAAACAAGGTTGCCCGTTGCCGGGTCCATGATCATCATCTGTGGATCGGATTCGAAGTTCGTCTCTTCTTATCTGGATTTGGATCTGGGGTTTGGACTTGGATTGCAATGTCACACATAATACTGAGTAGAGAGAGTGAGAGAGATCGATGGCAGATTAGGCTAGGTAGATAGGACAGGAGTCAGTAGTGCAGTGTGGATTAGATTGGGTCAATTGCCGTATTGGCGTTGGATGGATTTTCATTGGTAATTTTTTTCCTTCATTCCCTCGCTTTTATTTCTTGTTTATTCATGTCAAAATTGATCTTCTGTTGTATGTCGAATACCTATCTGACTTGATAGACGGTTTCGTCTGAAAGAATAGACAGCTTGTACATAACTATGGATATGCGCTCACTACCTACCTAGGTAGGTTCTTGGTATTGCACTTGAGACAGGGTCAGGTGGATGTGTTTTAAATAGATGGTGCTTTTCATACATTGAAAGGAGGGAGCACTTCAAGAGTATCGTAATTGTTCATTCAGCGATAGGGTGCTATTTTCTGTCCAGAACTGCTGAAGAGTCCATTTGTGATTGCGTAGGGAGTAGCAGATATCTTTCCTCTTGAAAACATCGAATCCCAGGCCCAAGTCCGACAAACAAACGCCACTTTTTCTTACTCTGCGCCCATACTACAGTACAGAGGGACTACCGAACGCACGTATATCGACATGATCCAAGAGAAGCAGAACGGCATCGTTATAATAGCCGCTACTGGCACAGGGATTCTTGAGATCAAGAGAGAAGCTGAAATGAGCTCTCTTGAGTTGCAGATAATCAACTCAGCGTCGAGCGAAAACTCTGAACGCGGGAGCCGTCTTCCACTGATATAATGCCCTCAAGACAGCTACTCCACCAGACTGGGTCTCGACGGTGCGCCCGCGTCCGCGGTCATTGACGTCCTGCTGCACTGCTGTTCCGTCGGCCGTCCGTGACTCAGGTTCGTCCTCTTCGGTGGTGCTACTCCCTTCACGAAGTGGTTTCCGCCGTCCTGGAGAAGGATTATCCCGGCTGCTGGCTGGTGGAACGCCCGGGTTTTCAGGGTGCTGGTTCCTCAACGCCCCAGAGGAAATCGGTTCCCAGCCTCCATCCACGTCCCCCGAGTTCCTGTAATCAGTGGCTCCAGGGGGCAAAGGGGCGGTCTCGGCAGTATTAATGCTGTAATCTGGATACGGCCTCCCCCACCACATTCCAAATTTCCCGTCCTCGTTTCTCGTCATGAGAGCAGCTTCTGCATTGTGCTCGATCCAGAAGCGGTAGGTATAGCATCTGGATAGATGCCATTTGAAGACCGTTCTGAGAGCGTCTTCGCTCTGGCCGCGTGCCTTGCCGGACTCTGCAAGGAAACGTTCCTCCTGTGGACTTAGCGGACGGCAGAACTCTGCAAAGTGGTGGAAGAAGATGCCTTTGAAGGTGTGGCCGTTCTGGGAACAGCTGCCGGCGGAGTCGCATACTTCCTCCAGGACGCCTCCGCGGCCCAAGCCGGCCCACTCGGTGCTGGTCTTGTTCGGCCATCCAGTGGCCAGGATTACCTTCAGCACCAGATCATGTCCATCGTTAAGGTAATCCTGCAAGCCAGTAGCGAGCCAAAGACCCCTCAACCCGCTGAGGATGACTCCCTGGTTGTACGTGTAGACCATGGTATTAAGGTCGTCGCATTTGCGAGTGCCAGGCTGCGTGGGACTTTGGTATCCAGTAATGTGAAAACCGTCGGCGTAAAGACCGCCAATGCCAATCATGTTCGAATCCTTCAGCCATTGGTAGCCTCTCACTGCAGCGGCCAGATGAGCAGGGTCGTGCCGGCTGCTATTCAAGGGAGAATTCTGCGTCACGAATGGCGAGTCGATGGAATCTCCGGGGAAATAGAGATACATTCCAACACTGGCGGAGATGAACAATTCATTCGTGATCGCATTCTTGTATGGGAGGAGATAAGGGCTCCAGATCATCCCGCCCTCGCAGAGGGTACTGTCCCAACCTTGCGAGGCGAGTTCGTAAAAGAGGCGTGCTCTGTGCGCAGCTGGAGTGCGAAACTGGGTCCCATGCCATGGTTGGCACACGGTGTCATTCAAGTTCGGATCGGAAGTGTATCGTAAATCTGAATGGAGGTCCTGGAACTTGATATTCTCCAGCCAGTCCAACACAACCCAGAGCATGTCATCGTAGGCTTGGTTCCTCAAGCCGATCGCGTTCTCGCCAAAGTAGAACGCCATTATGTGATCAAAGTAATGGTTAATAATGTTCTCGAACGTGAGCGCGCTGCGGGATACCTTGGACGAGAGATCTTGACATTCCCCAGCGGCTGAAGAAAGTATTGGCATAAGAATATCGTCCGGAGTAGAAGTGAGAGATGAGAGCGTTGCAGAGACGTGAGTTCCCAGGACCGCAGCGGTCCAGTCGATGCTCGTGGGCCAGGTGCCCTGCCATAGTTCGAAATATGAATCTTGCATCACGTCAAGAGCGTCGAGCAGATCCCTCAGCGTGCCATTGATGGAAGACAGTGAGTGCCAAGAAGAGTTTCCAAGAGGTTGCTGGTGATACCCATTGCTCCTCTGTCTCTGGCCCGCCGGGGCTGCAAAGTCTTGCTGCGAAGCAAGTACACGCTGAGGCCGCTGCGCCAGCGCATTGGCACTCGGTAAGACAGAAAGAATGTAAAGACAAGGAAGACCACACAGAACGAAAGACGAAATGACGTCCCGCACAGGTTTGGAGCGCCAGGGAACCATGCTGCACCTGCCAGCCTGATGTGATACAATGTACTAGTAAGTATATAATTTCCCCCCAAGGAGCTGCGTCTCTTCGATTAACCTGCGAGATCCCGCTGAGAGACGCACCAGGCGACAGCTATGGACGACCGGCAGAAATCATGGCACGAGAGGGAGAGCCCAGGCAACCGATAAGAGTGTATTGGCGCTCAATTATACTGAGAGAGAGAATCTAGGACGGGGAAGAAGGAAAAGAAGGGAGAAAATGTAGGGTTGAAGATAAGCTGCCGCCACCGCAGGGCTGGACGCCGTTGTCCCTTGCGGGGAATGTGGGGGGCGGATCTCGTCTCGAGTCTCTCAACTCTGGGACCACGTCGGTTCTCCACCCTTGCGTAGAAGTTGCCTCCAAGATGCCTGCTGACCCTTATGCCCTTTTGGAATTCCGTCTGCGAAGAATCAAATTATGGACATTTGGCTCTTTGGTGCCATTTTCATCTTGCCCAGATCCAACCGCTGCATACTCCAAAGGCCAGCTCCATGGCCTTCTCTCAAACTAAGGACTTTCGGGTTTGATGCTGACCAGTTTCTTCAGGATCACGCGCCACAGGAATAAAGTATCTAAACTACGTTTTCAAGTTGCATGAAGTTACATCGTGGGTGATCCGGTGATCGGCTTTGAAGAGTCAGATTGGAGCATTGTATTCCAAGAGAAGTCGCGTGCCCTCCAGAATCTGTAGAGATATACAAAAGCCGTTTTCTTTTGACACTAGTGGCTATCTGTCAGCCATCAGAAGCCTAGCAATTTTGTCTCATGAGTATGCTACATGATCACTACGCGTCGGTAGAGACATGTTGGGACGTTCGAGGTTTCTGAAAACCAAACGAAAAGCCATGGGGGATAGTGCATTATACTTCGTTGCATCGTCGTCTGATTGCGTCTAGCATGTCCGAAGGCTTAGGATGTCCTACTCTCAGGGAACTCTAGATCTTCTGACCCACTGTTGTACTATTTCATCGTCTTGTTCTAAGATACAGTCAGTATTGTGACAAGGTGGCGATAAGACAGGTAGAATGCATACCTCATTTTGCATTATTTACAGTGCCGACATGTGTCTCTTCGGCATCATTTTGCTGAGACATACAGCCAGCGAATGCACGAGATCTCCGCCAGAAGAGACAATGTCGGCGACATGCATTTCATATTCAGGAGTATCGACCTGCTTCCAGGGTACTGGCTGCTGCTGCTGCCGCCAACACGTATCCGAAGGCGCCACTCGTCGAAGAGCGGCAAATATTCGAAAAGAAAAGAAGGGACGTAGATGGGGGTATTTCTCTTAGCAGTAATTTCCCTAATCTCTGGCATTGTCTGCTCCCGGGCTGCGGCTCCTCTCACGACTCCTGCTTCGTCCCCTTCCACCGCGGCCGCCCTTTGGTCCACCGACCTTGCCCTTATTAGATGGCGGAGGCCTCACGAAAGCGAAGTCGACGTGAATCGTCTGGTCAAGAAGCTTGGTCCCGTTGAGGGCCTTGATGGCTGCAGTGGCTTCAGGGAGGGTGGAATATTCGATCAGAGCGTATCCCTATATCAGTAATGATGGAGTGTCAGCTAGTCGACTCTTATCACACCTCTCTGACGCATTATTACATGGAGGAAATAATGTAGGGATAAATGAGTGGACGCACCTTCACATAGCCAGTCCTTCGGTCCAGGTTCAGATTGAAGTTCTTGATCTCTCCATACTCTGAAAACACGTCTGTGATATCCTCCTCTGTCGCTTCCTCATGAATATTGGTCGCGAGTACAATCCATCCCTCGATACTGCGTACCGCAACGGCGCCCGTTTCTGTTAGCGGTTCATCATAGTTGGCACTCGAAGAAAGAGCGCCGTCCTGCGCCACGGGTGGGTCGACTTCCATTTCATTCGACATTATGGCGGTGGTGCTGTGGTAAAGGTTTATCGACGGTCGTGAAAGAAGGAAAGCAGAAGAAGGTTTGTTTTCCAGAGTTCCTTGCAAGCGAACGGGAGTGTTTATCTCAGGAAATGATAGCTTGGAGCTTGTCGCGATGCACGCTTGAGAATGTTGCGAGGGGCCGAATCTGGCTATATGCTTATGTAAGCAACATTAGATGGCCACCAACTGTTAGCTCGATCCCTTGAAAGTGCCAAACACTTGTCCGTTCGCTATTAAATTTAGTTCGTTTTCTATATGTCTTTATTGGATAACTGCAGAATCTCTCATATCATGGGGCTCTCGAGAAACAGCATGCTGTGTCTGAGCTTCTTTCTGCCAGTCTTTTGAAAGATCCGGGAAAACAGAGAAATCAGTGGGCAAAGAATTACTGATTCATTTCGCGCTGGTATTATGATGTTCTATTCGCCCTCACCGGACATTACAAAATGATTTTGTGATTGCCGGTTGAGACCTGACTGGTTATTGAGCCGTGACCTTTGAAGATCATCTCCAAAATCAACCTGGCAGAGTCCTTTCAGCTTGTCGATGAATCGATGAAGGGTCAGAACCACGTTGCGCTATTTCGGTAATTCTAATTTTATTTTCTTGATGTTTTGCTCAGGACGCTTGATGTTTGACGTCTCCGCCCACAATGAATTGCGTTGAGCAGATCTGACATGGCGAATGCGGGAAGGGATATATGGCCCAGAAAGTTCATACTTTGTAGGGTTCGTAAACAGCACAGTAGGATGGCTGATGAATTCATCGTAAGCTGAATAGGTAGGATTTCATCTTGCAACTATGCTTCCACATCCGAAAAAAGCCCTGTAAACTTGCTTGCCGGGTATAGTTGCAACCGCGATGCAAGGAGCGTCCACATCACTGGTTGGCTCGGGTGCTAGGCGTTCCAGACAGGCTATTGCTCTGTAGACATTATCGAAATTTTCATCTGGCACGGAGAACTCTTAGGCCAATTTAGTGTCTAGGGGCCAAGTGTTCATTTCCTGTCGTGGCAGTCTTTGCAGAACGCTGATGGTGTTAAAAGATGAAAAAAAATGTCTCTGGAAGTTGCTGGGCATCTGGACATAGTGTCGACTCCGGCAAAGAAAGAATATGTATCACATGGACGAGCCTGTTTGTACTCTGTTGGAGTCTGCTTATGCCGGAGCAGGCTTAGCTGAGGGTACCTGCATGATGCATCTCCCGCTGCGGTCATAGAAAGCGCGAGACAACCAGTGCTCCAGACCCCTTCGCTCACCTCCGCATAATAATATTATTGTCCAACGCTCTTCCTGCAGCCAGGTCAGCAATAATCGACTAACAGAGCCAATAATAGCCCGCGATCATGAACGGACACGCTCACCAGTGACAGGTGTCTACTCCGTAGACCTTGTGTTTCGCACCACGTATGGCCTCCGTACTGCGTTAGCTCACGTTGGATTTGAGACGATTCGATACAAATGAAACTAATCTATTTCAGACGGAAAGAGGAGAGCAGCAAAGCCTCGACTCTGGGGTATACGGTTGAAAGAACATCTCCGTGTTCCCAGGACGCGACGCATTCGGCCTAAAAGCCAATCTTCTTTATCATCTTTATACCTGGGCCGTGTACGGAGTAGGTGTGTGTTCTGCACTTCCAGCCGTGTTCCCGGGGCTCTTATCAACGGTACCAAAATGGGATGGTGTGAGACTGACTGGTATTATTATTGGAAACTTCTACGATAGGACAGCCTCCATCGTATAGTAGTTCCGCGATCATACTAGCCTCTGCACGACTTTTTCCCCAAGTCAACCATCTAACGATGGCACCTTTCAAGGGCTCCGTAGCTGCCAAGTCCTGGTTCCCTCAAGACACGACGAAGGACGCTGAGACAAGATGATCATGTGCACAAGTCTACGGAGCGTTTCTTCAGCTGCCGAGGCCAGACTGCGCGAGAAGAAAAACTCGGCGCCACTCCGAGGTAACCTTACTCCGTACAGTCAGGAAGTACGGAGGACAGCAGGGGGCCGGCTGACCGGGTCCCTCAAAAAGTGTGCAGAACATGGATAGCCAAGCCGCTGTCTCACGGAGTCTCCGGAAAGGTTCAGAATCTGGGGACGGACTGGCAGCCGGCACAGCGCACGAAAAACAATGATCCTTACTCCTGCTTCCTACGGGACGACTGTCCAGCGGGAGGTCGGACTGTCGGATGAGGTCTCCAAGCCCTGACATCTTGGCATGGGTTGGCTGTCGACGTGCCTGGCGCTCGAATCCTCCCCCAGGTTGATAACCAAAGCAGCAGGACGGCTTGCACTGGGGCCAATGGTGGGAGCCCTACGGCAGGGCCAGCCGGTCCGCGCTGCGACTCACCGCCGCCAGACCCACGCTCGAAAAAGCGAAAGGCCTTTTTTGGAGTGATCCAGGGCCGCCGTCCTCGCCTGTGCCTGACCCCGATGCGCCATGCGAGCGATGGTATCGACCATCTTCCCAGGGAGCAAATCACCGCGTCGCTCCCCGGGTTGTCTCTGTTGCAGAGGCCGCTAGAGCCATGCAAGCCCTGGGTCGCGACGGGGCCAGTGACGGCACCCCTCTGCTAACCGTCAAATCCAACCTCATCCGGTGCGACACGGCCACGGGCTCCAGCGTCAATTGGGAATGGCGCTCTGCCAAGGTATCAGTGTTCTCCTTTTTTGGTGTTGGTCGCCGTTGATGCTGCCCCAGAGTCCGGATGCCATCCTCTCTCCCACACTTTCGATCGACGGTCCTGCCCTAACACCGCCTTGTCACACCCCTTTGGTTGACTCAGCTTTTCACTCTTTCCAGCGCATCGTCGCCCACTGTCACTCTTTCGTCGAACAATTCTAATTCCTCTCACTCATCTTGCCCGTCGTGGTTGTGACGGGGTTCACTCGTTTAGTTACCGTCTATCAAGCGTCTTGTTCCCTGTCAGTCGTTGTATCTACCACCCTCCTTTGCCTGCCTGTTGTGCAGATCTCTTGTCCATTTGTTACAAAAGCGCAATCGCTACGGGTAAAGGAAGAGTCAAGCCGCTTGCGGAGCCCTTGGAATCGGCAGCGTCTTCTAAGCACTGTATCCCACACAGCATCCATCACTGTCCATACAGCGTCTCTCTCCAAGTTCCACGCGAACAGCAGAGACTGTCAGCTGTCCCTTGCCATTACATTATGAGGAGGGCGGTCTAAAGGTCAACTTAGACGACACGAACTTCTTCCTGCTCTACACGTGCCAAGGTGTGCGCGCTGAGTAGGCAGCCGACCAAAGGAATTGCTCAATTCTGTAACGGGCACAATCCACTCAATTTCAGCATCGTCTCTTGTTCAACATGGTCAAGATGTTTGGGTCACGACGTTATTCACATTCGCTTTCCCTCTTTTCGGTATTCGGCCTTGTAACATCAGCATTTGCGGCAGATCTTGCTGCTTGGAAGTCAAGGTCGGTATATCAGGTCATGACGGACAGGTTTGCACGGACAGATGGATCCACGGATGCACCTTGCAACACCACAGCAGGATTGTACTGTGGCGGTACGTGGAGAGGACTGATCAATCACCTGGACTACATCCAGGGCATGGGATTCGATGCTATCATGATCTCTCCTGTCATCAAGAATGTCGAGGGGAGGGTCTCATACGGCGAAGCCTACCATGGTTACTGGCAGGAAGATATGTACGCATTGAACGAACATTTTGGCACCCATCAGGACCTGCTTGATCTCAGCGCTGCTCTCCACAAGCGGGATATGTTTTTGATGGTCGATTCTGTTATCAACAACATGGCCTACATCACCAATGGAAGCGATCCAGCCACCTCAGTCGACTACTCGGTTTTCACGCCCTTCAATAGCAAGGACTACTTCCACCCTTACTGTGAGATTACGGATTATAACAATTACCCTCTCGCGCAAAGGTGCTGGACGGGTGATGATATCGTTCCGCTCCCCGATCTCAAAACGGAGGATAGCACGGTTCAAAAACTTTTGGAGGACTGGGCCAAAGATCTGATTGCCAACTATTCTGTCGATGGCTTACGTATCGACGCCGCGAAACATGTTACCCCGAGTTTCCTTCCGAAATTCTACGATGCAGCTGGCGTATACATGACGGGAGAAGTTTACGAGTACAACGCCGACATTATATGCAAGTACCAAAAAGACTACCTTCCTAGCGTTCCTAACTACCCGGTCTATAATGCGATAATGCAAACTTTTACAACCGGGAACACGACAGCATTGACGAACGAAATTACTGTCATGAAGGAGACATGCCAGGATGTTACTGCATTAGCTTCATTCTCCGAAAACCATGACGTCCCTCGGTTCGCCTCTATTCAAAAGGATCTGGCGGTAAGTACCTGTTCTTCAATGAAATGAATGTCTCCCGAAAAGCACTAACGACTTGACTCTTTACAGCTCGCCAAGAATGTCATTACTTTCACCATTCTCGCCGATGGAATACCTATGATCTATCAAGGTCAAGAGCAACACTTTGGCGTTGAAACGCCCCCCAATAAAGCTGGAACACCCGCCAATAGAGAAGCCCTGTGGCTCTCTAAATACGACACCAGCGTTCCGTTGTACAAATTGACCGCAACCCTGAACAAAATCCGCAAACAGGCTATCCGGGTTGATCCGACATATGTTGACTACAAATCCTATCCCATATGGACCGGTCCAAGTGAACTCGCTATCCGCAAGGGTCAGGAAGGGCAGCACGTCATCATGGTTCTCTCGACCGGAGGATCGAAGAGCGGGGACTATACCCTAACCCTGCCTGTCACCTATGAACAAGGCATTGAGATTATGGAGGTGCTGAACTGTGTCAAGTACAACTTGACTGAGAATGGAGAGCTCGTGGTGCCAATGAGCAAGGGCGAGCCCAGGGTGTTCTTCCCTGCCGACAAGCTAGATGGAAGCGGGCTGTGCGGCTACGCCAACTCGTCCGCAGTCAATGGCACCAACGGTGCTTTCGCATCTGCCGCCAGTGACGGCATCTACTCGAGATCTCTGAGCACGCTGTGGCTGGGCCTGTTCACATCGTTCATGGCCGGCGCCGCTGTTTTTATGGTATAGGATCGGGAGGATCACTGGGATTCGAAGGTGTATATACCCTGTCAAGAGTTTAATTTGGGAAGGTCTTGTATGTACTGTACATATGTTTATTTGAGCGAGGGGTTTCGTTGGTTCTCGGTCGTCTTCTTCGAACCTGACCTAAGCTCTTCCTGGACATATGCGCTGTTTTTCTCATGTGTTTCCCTCCATATATCCTGTTGACTACTAATATTGCTCACCAAATATTTCTTCCAACGTGAACGCAAGAAGGAAATAAAAAAAAGTCTGCTATGCTATACCTTGTGGGTTTTCCTCGATCAGATCACGTTCTTTTTTGGATTCTCACTCCCTACCCCACCCTCCGCGCGTACAGTAATTTAGGGATTGAGAATGTACTGTATGTGATTGGGAATTCCTATTTCTTTCCATGCCCGTGAAAGGGGGAGAGGAGGAAGGAGAAGTGGCCTAAAACCAGCCATGATAAATATAGAACGAGCTGCAGATGAATCCCCTTCATGACCAGGTTAGGTTCGGAATAGGGCTAGGATAGGCTAGACTAGGCTATGATATGAGGAAGTATTTAAACGAGTGAAACGGCAGGGATTTCATGGTTGTCGATCAATATGTACAATACGGGCTTTTTGTTTTCGTTCGAGAAAAGGAAAGGCTTCGACTTTACTTTCAAACAAAACGGCAGTCATTATCATCTTCTCACTCTCTGCAGTTCTTATTACATGACCTGGCCTGCTTTTACAGCACCCTCGTGTCTACTGTCTATATCTCCCGAACAGTCATTTTACTTTCAACTTCGAGTTTCTACTTCTACGGAGTAGAGACGAACAGAACAGAGCAATAGTATTTGGAGTGGAGAGTGTCATTATTATCTAATATTGTTGTTTCTCCCCCTCGAGGGGAGGGTTGATATGAGATGATATAGGTCAGCTGGGATGAAGCTTAAATAGGTAGGTTAGGTGGGTTTGTACTATACAGAATGCTATAGCAGTGCACGGGCGTAATAATACATAAGGGAAAACAGAAAAAGAAAACGGGGGAATAGGTTTCAATTTCTTTCCGTCGCATGGAGAAAGAACGAAAGAAAGAAAACACTAGTCTTGAGATTCATGGTATGAAATTCAATGATACACTATTCTTGTCCCCAGATTTCAAATCCCCCTCTCTTCTCCCGTCTGGCACAGTTGATGATTGATTCGTTTACCTCCGGTTCTGCTGGCGCATGCCCAGGATCTGCACCATACGGATGAAGATGTTCAGGAAGTCGAGCTCGAGGCTGATGCTCTCGTTGACCGGGTCCTTCTTGATCAAGCCCCGCTGCGCCATGCGCGCGTGGTGCAGGATCTTCTGGACGTCGTAGAGGGTGAAGCCACCGAAGACGGCCAGACCGCCGTACAGCCAGATGCGCTCAGACCACATCAGCGTGCGGGCCGCGGTGGCGGGGAGGACGAGGGGCGCGAGACCGGAGAGAGCGACGATGGTGACACCCGCGAGCAGAGGACCACCGAGGTACATGTACTTCTCCTGCTTAGCGGTGGCGCCGACGAAGGCGATCGAGCCCATCATCCCGACGGTGTAGAGACCGGCGCGGGCGAGGATCGCGGGGTTCATGAACATCAGCGGGGAGAGCAGGGCGGCCTGAGTGACGTTGAAAGCGGTCCAGAAGCCGTACTTCAGAAGATAGCTATATCATGTTAGTACCTATGCAGTGGCACCTTTTTCGGGGATAGAACAGATCTACTTACTTCTCAGGCGGCGTGTAGTAAGTCGCGTACATAGTGCCGATGCTGGCGACCAGACTCAGACCGACAACAGCCCACGGGTTCGCGGCCATCAGGCGGAACGACCATCCGTTGGTGTGCAGCGCTCTAGCAGTAATACCGATGATACCAACGCCCAGACCGGTGTGCAGGAACGTGTCGTTGAGGTAGCTGCGCTCGTACGGCGGCATGCCACCGTCTTCTCTCGTCTCACGGTTGAAGATCAGGTTCGTCACCAGGACAGTCCCACCCACGATGGCGGCGCCATACAGCAGCCGCTGGGTCAGGTTGCCCTGGTCGACCTGGTAGGTTGGCTGAATGTAGGTGCGGCGGAAGGCATTCTGGAAGGTCTGCTTCGATCGGCCGAGGATGGATGAAGGCGCAGCTTGCGATGCCTTGTTGGGAGACGAAGCGTGCTTGAAGGGAGCGTTGTGGAAAAGTCGAGCGGCGGGGTTCGAGGTGTTGCAGGCTTTGGGGACCTGCTTGAGTGCCGTCGTAACGGCGAACGGCCGTCTGAGCATGAAAGCCATGGCTGCAAACGGGCGTGTGGCGATGGATGTTGATGAGAGGGATGAAGCAGGAAAGAGGGATATATATAAATCAAGTTTGAAGTTCCGCGTTCCCTCGCTGATATCAGCCCGATAGCGCTTAACGCCGAGTGACGTCCGCTCCGGGCACGCGAACGTTCCAGAAGTGCCGAAATGTCACGTGCATGACTCATCACGAACACCCACGTGACGCCGTGGCCGGATGCGGTTGCACGCTCCGTCGCCCGGGCCTCGATCGATGCCTCTATGGGATGGTGTGTAGATCCCCACCACAGCTTTCGCAGTCAGGCCCCTCCTTTTGAAGATCATTCTCAGGCTGCAGCAAGCTTAAAAAATTGAAGGTCTTCGATATGTATTTAGAAACAATCCGCCTGTCTCACCTTCCTGAATCCATACCCGTTCATGTCGCCCTCTTCCGCGATGTGAAGAATGCTTCGTTCTTGCGGGGCCAGCTACTCTCAGGAAACTCCGAATTTGAATATGCCTTCATCGACGCGAGCATGGTATGACCAGTGGAAATTTGTTTTGTTACACTCCAGTCATTCTAACTAAAAAGCGTAGATATTATCGAAAACACATATTCTTGCAGCTACCTTCAGAGCAGTCAATGATTATCTGAGTGGGCGACTAAAGTCGCGGAATGTCCATTCGGAGATTGTCTTCTCTTTAAGTCCGAGCAATAATGTCTGACACCCCTCTATTCTTCAATTGCAATTATTTTGTAATAAGGAATCCGGCTAACGAAAATTTAGATTGCGGATTCTTTCCGCAGATTCGGTCTATCAGATTCTACCAAGGATCTGTTGGTGGTTAAGGTCTCTGTGACTCCTGACATCACCCATGACTCAGTAGCGGAACATCTTGGAAAGTCCGTCGAAGGGACTTCGGTGCCCTTCGACGACGAGTCGTTGTCTGCTATTGCGGACATTGGCAAAATCAGAAAGGCGTATAAATTGGGAGCTGCGCCTGCCGCATCTGCCAAGGCTCCTTCTGCCCAGGTGAACGGAACTACCGACGGCGGAAAAAGGGAGCTGGAGATCAATATATTAGGCGCGATGGCCTTACGGGGAGCTGCATGATATCTACTCTGCGGCGCTTTACTATCTTTCTTTTTTACTCGACTGCCTCTACTATCTGCAGTACTCTTCCGGGAAGGGTCTGGCATCCTTCCACCGACTATGGAAAACAGATTTACTCTCCAGTCTGCTGGAGTGCATGTGTTCATGACGACAGGGAATGGGAACGAGATGCATTGAGGAGATATAGAAATTTTTTACAAGCCACTAAAATTTTCATCAGCACGACCAGTGTCGTCACTATTGCAAGATCTGGAATCCTTCCTCTCACTCGAGGTGGAAAGAGGACAGGAGGATGCGCGCTAGAAGAACTAAGGGCGTTTGCCTGGGAACAGCGCTGATTAATGGCAACTTGTGCCTGTTATCTCTCAAGGAATCGCTTCACGTCTAGGCAGGCAGACGTTTTTGATTGATGGAACTGTTTAGCTACCTGCTGTGGGCAGTATGTGCTGCAAATTTCGCTTGCGCAACTAGCTTGCTCAAAAACTCAGAGCTTATGTTCCCATGTACCGAAGTCAATTTACTGCAGACAGGAACTTATAGTAAGCATTCTTAGCCGAAAGCTGCACCTACAGAGAGCATCTGTGTTCTTGAATTCCAGTGCCAGTGGTTGCCCCGGGCGCCACCTGGAGTAATCCCAAACAGGCAAACTCGCAACTTTGCCAAGACAACCCTTTGGACCTCAGGCTCCGCGATGATCGCGATCTCACCCGGAGAACGGCCGGTGCTCTGTGGAGTGAAGACCGCGCGCATTACGTTAGACATCGAGATGGAGAGGGATAAGAACAATATACGATGAGTTCTTAAGCCTCCGAGTCCTCCCTGTGCAATCTTTTCTACTGCAACGTCCGCTCTCGGCCGTCGCGGCCCGCCGCTACCATGGCCTCGACATCGAATGTCATCATCCTCCCTTCCTCTTCGCCAGAGCGGATCTTTGCTCGTTCCCCAACCCCTGTCGCATATAGTCCCGAACGGTTGTTTGGATTCTCTCCCCAGGGGTCTTCCCCGCCTGCGATGCGATCGCCCTCGACGCTATTCCGGCCCCCTTCACCCTCTGCGACGAAGACTGAATCTCCAAAGAATGGATCATCAGAGAACCGCAAAACACCTTTGGCGGAAGGGGTCTGGAGGGAGAATCTTCCAGTTACGACAACCGGGGAAAGGGAGTCCACGAACAAGCTCAAAAGGGTAAAGAAGAAAAGTGCGGAGGAACGGCAGACGGTCTTGACAGACTTGGAGACAGTCTCTTGCGAATCCCAGACCAACGCTGCGAAGAAGACAACAAATGGAAATAATGGACGGTTACGGACTACAAGTAAGCACAAGAAATCGGGCAACAAGACGCTGAATGGTAGAGTCTCGAAGGGAGACAGTAGCAAGGCTAGTGAGGCTGTGAAGCAAGCTGCTACGCTGCCTCTGTTAGAGCTCTCAGAACCTCAGGCGGCCTCGAAGAATTCGAAAGACTGGGAAAACGAGGGCCTCCAGCTGGAGGAAGCTACAAAAAGGCGCTTGGATTGGACGCCGACAAAAGACACGGAGGCGCGAATTATCAACCTTGACGGGGACGATGACTGCGCATCCTCACAGGAGCCTTCTAGCCGGCCCAGCTTTGGTGATCTCTTCTTGAGCTATGGATTCAATGAGCAGAGTCGACTATCGCAGGAAAATACCAAAAAGACTGACGAAGGCGGCCCTACAAAGAAGAGACGGATAGAGGTATGTCATGGATGATGTTCGTTCAGCCAAGTGTGATGCTAACTGCTTCTGAAGCTTGTAGATTCGAGTATTTTTACCAATTCGAGACCACTTCAACGCGAAGCCCGGGAGACTGCGACTGTGGAAACAGTTGACAGAGTCACTGCAGCAAAACGAGGCGAAAAGAAGACAAAACCGCGGAAGATGACCACAATCACGGCTCATGCAACAGCACGCTATGTCCCTGACGATGTGGGAAAGAGTAACAGCCTCCGTCGATATTTCCCGGTTGAAAAAGAATCTACAGCTGAAGAGACAAGATCTACGGAGAAAAAGTCCTCAAAAGCTAAGCGCAACAAGAACGATAAGTCAAGCAAAACGGCTGCTGCTCCTGAGTGTATGGTCCTATCCCCAGAAGCGGCGTTCAAAAGATTTGATGATCAAGATCTTCTCTTTGGCACCTGGAGCCAGTTGGAGAGGGATGAGTCTCCAACATTGGTGCGAGAGACACAGATGGCACTTCACGCTTCGGAGAGCATTATGACTGCAGATAAGGAAACTTTTCCTAGTCAAGGTGGCGTGTCAGCTTCATCGACGAGTTCTACCGTGTCACGGTTTACAAGCTCGAGAAATCTGTGGTCTGTAGCTGCTAGAGATTCAGATGGGTCCCTTGTCCAGGCAGAGGTTCTGGACATGGTTGATTCTCCGGATCTCCGGGATTCTTTGTCCAATGTCTCCCAATCTGCGCCCAAGCAAGTCGATGAGGAGAAAAAGAAAGAGAGGCAAGAATACGTATGGGTCGAGATTGACGATACGCCAAAGTCACATTCCAAAAACGCCAAAGGCTCTTCCCAGCGAAGTTCCTTCCCTCCGACTAGAGAAACGCCTTCCCCTTCTACACAGTCAGTTGATCAGGCCGATCACCAACCAGCCCAGTCCGGAGGAGGGTCGACTATACCACCCGAGATGCCGAGGTATAATGGATTTACAGACGCAGAGCTAGCTAAGCAAATAGCTGCGTATGGTTTTAAACCGGTCAAAGGGCGTGATAAGATGATTGAACTGCTTCAGAAGTGCTGGGAGTCTAAGCATCTGAGGGCAGGAAAGCATACTGGGTCTACCACTACTGGGTCGAGACCACAAAGCTCAGCAAGCTCCAAGTCCATACATCAGCCGGATATAACCGAGAACAGGGCAGAAGCTGTCAAGCCTTCAAAGCAACCTACCCAGAAATCCAGAACAAAGTCTCAGTCTAAGACTGGGTCGCATCTAGTGGACGAAAAGAATCAGTCACTTCGAAAACAACGTGGCGGAGGACGTAAGAAGTCCGCTTTGAAGCAGCACACAGACGAGAAAGCAAAATCCGGAAAACAACCAGAGCATTCCTCCTCTCGCTTTCACCATGTGGAAGAAATCGAGGATTCCGAAGATGAGCTTATCCCGTCTCCCAGTCGTCTACAACAAAACCGCTATTCATCTCGAAGCACCACACCACTTCCCCTCACTCTTTCTGAAGCACCTAGGCCTACGACCAGCAGCACAACTTCCAGCAAAGCTCAGGAGTCTATCAGTATTAGTACAAGAACATCCTCCGCAGACTCAGCCACAGCCAACTTCCTTCCCGACTTGGCCACTCAGATCACCAAAGCAATCCGTGCCCAACCTCGAATGCAGTCTGTCAACGGCCGCAAGCGGCCCACGTGGCACGAGAAGATCCTTATGTACGATCCCATCGTGCTGGAGGACCTCGCGGCGTGGCTGAACACGGAAGGGTTGGGCCTCGTTGGAGAAGATAGGGAGGTTAGTGCGGGCTTTGTGAGGCAGTGGTGTGAGAGCAGAGGGATCTGCTGCTGTTGGAAAAAGAATGACTGGTGATGATGAGGAGGACTCGGGCATGTTATTGTTTTGTTTTGAGTGTATCAGGACCTGGCGTGGGGGCTATTTTCTGGGATATATTTTTGGGAGTACATGGTTCATGGATCATGGGCATGTTATGTGTAGGGCGTGTTTTGGGTACAATTTGGCAGGTAGATTGGATCAGTGTTACAGTGGCGTTTTGGGCTGAGAGATACCCAGTCAATAGTACAGGTTTGAGTACGAATGACAGCTGTTTTAGTATAACTTACTGAGTGTTCCATGATAACGAATCTGCCTCACTGATCAGCTTCTTGATATATACCTCTTCTATGGATATAATGTGGACCATATACAAAGCAGTAAAAGTCTTTGTACGTGAATCTGAGAGGTCTGTTAAGCAGTTTTAAAGGGTTACTTTTAAGAACTTTCTGCCTGCCAAAACTCCTCAGACAGTGAGAATACTGGTAAAAAAAATCCAAAACTAGTATCAAAAAGCTGACCACGGCCAGAGTCCACGCCCGTGGGGCGCACCAGGGAATGGTGACCGCTGCACTAGTAAGAGCAACCCGGAAAGATGCAACCCGGTAACTTGGGGATCTATGAGATCCGTGCCGATTAATGGCGCGGGGTTAGACGCGCGATAGTGGCGTTACTGGTACTGGGAGTTCGGATCCGAGATGATGGGATTCCGGTTGCAGCACAGGCAGAACAGGGTGTTAACAACGGGAGGGTGTATCATTTTGTCTTTTATTATCTGTTGAAATATGGTAGCTTTTTGTTGTCAATCCTGTGTAGATGAAGAATTAGTTCATGTATGCATGTATATACAACCGACAACTATGGGAAAAGAGAGATGAGAAGCTGATGTCGAGCACGGCAAGCCGAGAATTTCGGGTTCGGGTTGCACCCGTCACACCACCTCCAACGCTCCGCTATCCATCTATCCGGTTTCTCCCTCGCAGCCAACAACATCAACCTCATTCCGAATCTTCCCATCGCCGGTCTTCGCCAAGAACGACAGACAACATTTGATCTATCTGTTATGGCGTCAGGACGAGATACTACCACGCTACTATCGCTCCACTGCCCTGGTCTGGTGTGATCCGGAAAGAGAAAGCAGGACCGCCTGTCAAGAGCCCGCCAGCGCTCCGGATCCATCTTATTGGAAAAAGCTAGCATGGGGATGGACAATGGCCCCATTCTCTGATGTACACGTTCTCGTGTACATGTTGGTTTCTTATTTCTCTTTGATTCTATTCGCTGTTGAAATCTACCAGCCCCGTGCTCGGAAGCCCCCGATACCCAGGTTCTTTCTGGATTGACCTGATGATACCAAGGGAGATAGCATGTAATCATTGCGGATGATGATGATTTCGGCTCCTTGTCATGTCATGTGGTGTGCCTCCTTCTAGTTTTCGTTATGAGCAACGGGTCTCAGGGAGGTATATATACTTATCCTCCTTTCGGGGTTTGCTACTTTCTCTATTGTTCAATCGCCGACAGCATTATCATCATTTCCAAATACCTGAGAACCTGGTGCAGACTATACTCGATCTGTCAGCTCTAAAGCTTATTACGCAACAGATTCATACACAGTCTTGATATACCAGAGTCTCACAAGTCCTATCAATGTCAACATCAACATCACAATCAACCAACAATTCGCGGTTGAAGAACGAGTTTGGTGCAGATCTCTGGATTCGTGATCCAGAGACGCGTCGCGTATGTCCTATCTCATCAAATGCGTCTTAGTGTGCGGTATTGCTGACTCCAGCAGAAACCAACAGCTGGCCGCGGCCTCTTCGCAGGCCTCCAAGACGTCAAACACTACAACGTGGAGAGAGGATGGGCAAAAAGACAGGTCGATGCTCAGCCAGGATTCTTCGCCTCGATATTTAATAGGTATGTACTTCGACTTCCTTCCTTCTCCTACCCTCTGTCGGGAAGGTGATCACGGACAAATGTTCGTTTTCAGTTCGAGAGCGGAGCACGAGTCGTGGTGGCGGCCGATGCGGGCATGGATGATGATGAGGGCGGCGGTGATGGAGTCGGGCAAGACACATTTCGGCCCCTTAGTGCTGGAGCCAATTCCTCTATATACGTCTGCGCCCCCTCGATCGCCGGTGGAAGCGCTGGCATTGCGGATGAGGCAGAGCGCTCAGCAGCGGACCATGGCCACCATGGCCTCACCATCACCGTCACCACTTCCATTCATCCCACCGCACAACCGTCCTCGCCGTCCACCACGAATTGTGATCCCTCGTCCCTCCTCCCGTCTGAAGCTCCCCAGAGTTACACTGGTCACGAAGTCCATCCCGCTGACGCTTGTCTCCCTTGCTCTTGTCGCTGGAATAGCTTCTTCGGCGGTAGCTATCGCTCTGCCTAGTCGCGAAGAGTCGTCGTCATCGGCTCCCTACGATTCTCCTCCCACGCGCCACCAGACCATCATCCCGCCCCCTCACCAAATCTACGACGAAGCGATGTACAGCGACCCCGAGCTGCAGAAACTCATGGCTACCCATCATGGCCTTGGAGCGCCGGACAGTCGCTTCGTCCGTGATGGGGGCGAGCAGCGGCGGGAGTTGCAGGAAAGATATGGGTACTCGTTCTGGATGGATGGGATGTGGGTGCTAGACGGATGATTAATTGGTTTCTTTTTTTTTGGGAATAAATAATATGGAGCGCAAGGTTACTTTTTATTCATTGTACTGTACATATAACGCGTTATGAATTGCATTATTATACACTTTTGCATCATGTACACCCAGCAGATAGGTTAGGTACGACATATGGATTCTGAGATAATCTAACATTAAGTTCTCGTGTGACTACAGTACATTACATTTAAAATCTGTATACGTGTTCGTAAATCTGTAAATTTCTACTTATTTTGCGCAGGAAGATCAGGTCTCTAGTTCATTCATCCATCCATCCGACGAATCACAATGATGTATCGACATGTGACCAAGGCAGCTAACCGACCCACAGCCAGGCGGAGATCTTATCAGTTAAGACTTCAAGACAGGCGCATTCTCAGCCTCTACGTACAGTGGAATGATGAGATCACAGAATGGATGAGTCGCAAGGGGATACCAGTAACAATAATAAGCTTCTGTCTCTCCAGCCTTCCATCCACTGGCCGTCGGAAATCCCGGGGACAAGTGACCGACCCCACAGTAACTTTTAGCCGTGATATCCATCCTACAAGGCGCCGGCATATGCTGCTGTTTCGTGCTGAACAGGCGCTGATCTATCACGGCGCTGGACGGGTGCTTCATGTTTGTTTGTCCTTTAACCTACCTGTTACCCTCGACACATTAAGTACCTCCACGGCTAATGTGCTGTCCAGGACCGGATACTATGCATCCCAGATGACCAGCACGAGCGAGCCGTCCAGCTCTTTACACCTCGCACCGTGATGTCCCGGAACCATGCGGCCCGCTCCCGCTCTCGAAGCCGAACTCTCAGGACCACAAGTACCCCCGATTCAAGGCCATCGGCAGAGCCGATTTCTGGCTGCCGGTGCCGGCGAGTCACTGTCATATTGAGTGCAAGCCGGAGAATATAGAATAGAGCCGGGTAAGCCATTTCCTTTTATCTACAGTACATACTAAAAGTCAAAGCCCCTGCGCTCTCTCTCTACCTAATTGGGTAATTGTATGCGATTTTGTTCATAACGGAGGGAGGGGGAAAAAACAAAAAGGCGGACTACCCTACCCCAAACTCGCCCTCTATGTACGCACAGAGCCTCATCGACACCAAGAACTCCGTCGACCTGCAGGATCTCATCGATGGGATGAACCTGTCCGAGGAATGGGGGGAGGAGAACCTCGACCTGGAGGGCACGACGGATACCTAGTGGTTGGAGCGATACGTCTACGCCCTCAGACAGGATGGTGTTCAGGGGATGTTCATCTTCGTCAACCGACGCCTGTCCCTCGGCGGGAGATTTGGACGGACTCTGTCCGGAACGAGCAGCGGCGGATTGGGTGGAAGTATCCGCCGGAGATATACGCGACGAGGTTCCGGCGGCGTGGGTCGGCCTCGAAGGATCCGAGGGAGATGGATAGGCTGGGGGCGTAAATGTAGGTAGACATTACCTACTGAGCCTACTCCGTATAATATAGCGGGTATACGGAGAATGTGTCTTTTGAGTCCAGACTCCAGACAGACACTTAAGTAGTAGGTCTGTGCTCCATCGCTACGGAGAACTCCGTCGACTTTGAGCTAATTATAGATGGCACTCTCCAGTCTCCACTGGGCTCTAGGCAATCAATAGCACACTAACCCGGTGTTTCACATTTATCTACGCAGCGTCCACGCAGCATGCTTGCACAAGTCGAGCGTTGATTCGTCCATGGAACCGCCCTTGCGCAGTGGAAGTATTCTGGAATCTGGGTCAGATAATTGATTTACGTAGGTGAACACCTAATTGCAGATATCGATTAGTTGCTATTTAAATTGACATGGCCAGTCTCTATTTACCATTTACCGCTTTAATCAGTTAATGAAATAACGGGTCTCTACAGTACGGAGGTACTCCGTACTCCGTACTATTCTTCTTATTATTGTTGATGGATCCGATCCAACCAAACCTCTGCATCTTATCCTCAATTTTGGATCTGATTCTACTGCGTACGTATGTAGACTCGTACACAGTCGAGGCGCAGCATTTGAAAATAATCATGTGGCTGACGACGGCGGCGCTGTTCTCAGAAGAAGTGACAGTTATTATTTTATTATTCTATTTTTAGGGATCTCTGTACTGTACCTATGCAACTCGAGGTTCACAATGATTGCAGACTGGATATTGCAATTTTGTTTTCTTTCAGGCGTTGATGATATCGCTGACTGATCGTGCGAGTACTGTGTAACTTTCTGCTTGTAAATGATAATAGTAATAATAATCCGCGGAGTTTGGAGAAGTACTGAGTACTTTGATTGGACGATCTCGGATCGATGGACTGCTGAAGCTGGTCCGGCTGACGTTGCTGGTGAAATCGAGCGTAATCTGGTTCCTAAGTCAGGATACTTAGGAATAATAACATGAAAACCCAGGACTTTCTTATCGATCAACGTTACTCCGTGCTCCGTGGATGTCTGATGAACCCAATGCGAAGCTTGGCTCTCTTGTTCTGAGCCATGCCAAATCAAATGATATCGCGTGTAGTGGAGAGCAGCATCTGCATTGGAGGAGTGTGCTCCGTATACCGGATTATTGATGTTCCCCCTGCAGCCCGTGGACCTAGGCATAGGAGTCTTATCACCCAACCACCATCAGTTGACCTCATGGGAATGGATAGATAATGAAATGATCAGGAAGATTCTTATGCTCAGACCACATTCTTTCTTCTCCTTTCTAGGCAGCTTCGCTTCCCCATGCTGTCTGTGGGTGTAACTGTACGCAGGATACTCCTGCGAGATTCTTCTCTTTCCTGATCTTTTTACCCATTGTTGGAGAGATATAGTAATGTAATGTTTCTGAGAGAAGAAAAAAGCTGTTCCTTTTTTTTGAGCATGCCGTTATGCTTGTGTCTCCCAGTCAATGTCAAATGTCAAGTCGAGTAGATAGGTTGTCGAGTAGACAACGTATATAATATAATAATCCAGTGTAATACAATTTGTACGCAGCGGCAGACGGAGTCTTGACCGCCCAACTTCAGATGAAGATGAAAAGAAAGAAAAGAACCGTTTTCAATTGGTACATCGCGTCTCAACTCATCTCATCTTGGAATTTCCTTTTCTGCTTTATATGTATAGACACAGAGAGAGAGAGAGCACAGACACAGACACAGGAACAGACACGATGGGAAATTGAAACTAGGTAGGTAAGTAAGTAGGTAAGGAAGGAAGGAATGGGATCTACTATACTATGCAGTATATATATATATATACCATCAGCTAGTAGTTACTTCTGTTTTCCATCTTTGATGGTCAGCCATACAGGTCCTATTGAGCGGGATTGAGGTTGGGTAAGTGGACAAAACTACCACTGCTGCTGCTGCTGGATAAATAATATGATAGAATAGAACAGATAAAAACGGTAAGTTATTGCATATATAACACGGTATATGATAATAGCTATGTAGACCAGGGCGCGAAATCAAATATATATATATATATATATATATCCTGCTGCTGCCAAAAAAGGTCGACTACATTACCATAAACCAGTTTGTAATCCGGATGATGCTAATACAAGTAATTTCTATTACTACTACCATTCATGAAGGGGCTCCGTCATTATCACTTACTACATAGTACACTACGGTACATAGCAGCAGGTCAGTCTACAAGGTAGGGCTATGTTATGTTTCTCCTTGGAAAATAATGATATGCGGTACGGTACAGGAGATAGATGGCTACGAACTCGTGGGGACATACTGACTACCTTCATAGACATTACTAATCTACACTGAACAATTGCTGTTCTGCGGTGAACTGAATAGCATGCTTGTCTGAGTAGCCCAAGTTTCGACAACCAGTCTCATAATAATCTGACCTGTTCGTGTTGAGGACGATATACTGTACTGTGCACATCATGCGCTTGCTCTCTCCTCAATTAATCGCTCGTGGTTGGGACTATCCTCAGCCAGGGATAACTCATCATTAAAGTCGTACGGGATCGGATCAATGATGGTAAGACGCAGGGAGACGTCGACACGGACCACGCGGGGAGGTTCCTTGCCAATCCCCAGGGCATGTGTGTTCATCTCTCAGGGTCCAAGGGGCAGACGTCGATGAAATCTCCCACCAGGTTGGTTTCCAATTTACTGTGCACTGCGTAGCTCAGGGACTGGTGGCAAGTCTACCACTGACTGCGTCGAATTCGGGTGTAATCTCAGTCTTTGGAGCTCCCGCAAGACTTGCTGCAGGTTAAGTTCAATGGTCGGAAGATTAGTAATGACGGAGAGCATCCGCTCCCCATCACGGTAACTGGCACTGCCGAGCGAAACGTTCCCATTATTCAGGAGTAGCCTCCAGTCTGGCACCTGTCACCGCTGCGCTAGTCGAACAAGAGACCGGTCCCTTAACTAGATCTCTGGCCTAACTCTGGATTCATGATTTATCGAACGTTAACAAAAAGGGGTCCTGCACGTCTCTGCTGCAGAAATGCCATGTTAGGCGCCCTGGGGCCGCCGATCGAGGCACGGCGCACGCCTGGTCTCGGAAGCGATCCATGCGAGTATCGCCCTAACGGCCCCCCACAGGAACGGAGTCAGGGGTGAGAATGGACACCGGCAGGCTTGAGCTCGGGGCGACGGGCTGCGGAGGAGCAGCACGACTGCGATTCTTGCTGGGCGTGACTGCTGGACAGGGGAGGCGTCGGTCTGGAGACGGTGACGAGGGCTGAGAGAAGTGCCGACGGGTGGGGGTGCGATCGGTGTCGCTTGCGTCGATGGGGCCTGAGGCTGATATCTTGCAGGCGACCGCCGATCGCTGCCGCTGGCACGCTCGACGGCGAACGTCGAACTTCCACGGTGGAGGGGAACCCAGGGGGGATGGAGAGCAGACGAGCGCAGCCAGGAAGCTTCCACGACGGCGCGGGCGACTATTGCATGCTGGGCGATGGCGGAAATTAAAGCCTGGCTGGGCGGGTCGCGAGGGCGGCGCTAGGCCGGGCTGGGGCTAGCGCGGCGGAGGCGGCAGCCGTGCCAGGGAAAGCAGGGCGTTTCACCGTGGGAGCCACGGGGGGCGGCGGGCAGACCCGTGGGCGAGAGCCCGGCGCCGACGACCCATTGGACCATGCTGCGAGATGAAGAATGCGCTGGCGCCAGGCACGGGCCAATGGCTGCACGGCGGTACCTGGGCGGTGGGGCGCACGGCGTCCTGGGCGGTCCATCCCCCGAGCACGCCGGGCCTCCCCTGAAGCCCGCCCGAGGCCTTCATTTACTGCGCGTTCCCCCGTCCTGCTCGTCCTCTCCGGATCTCTCAGGGCGCTGCGTCTTCTTCTTCGCACGTTGTTCCTTCTTCCGATCCCTGACCACCGCTTCACTCGTTTAGCGGGCACTCTTTCGACTTACGACCCACGGCACTCCTCGCACTGCTTGCCTTGCACTGTTCTTCAGCATGAAGGGCGCCTTCCTCACCGCGGCGGCCGCCCTCGTGGGCTCTGCCCTCGCTGACGGCCACATGCGCCGTCACGGCCACGAGGCCCTGCACCGCCGGCACAACGGCGACGAGAGCTGCGGCTGCACCACCAAGGTCATCACCTACTACGGCAACCCGACCTGTAGGTTCCCTCCCGGGCCGGAAGACATGTCGAGGAGATACTGACTGCGCAGTGGTCCCTGCCGCCCCCGCCTCCAGCGCTGCCGTGCCCTCGGGCGCCAACGCGGTCTCCTCGGGTGCTGCTGTGCCCTCCGCGCCCTCGGGCAGCGCTGTCCCCCCGGCCGCTGGCCCCTCGAGCGGTGCGGTCCCTCCGAGCTACGGCAGCGTCCCCGGCGCGGGCACCGTCACCGCGCTCACCACGGCCACCGCGGTCTCGACCGCGTACAACACGGTGACCGCCGTGGCCTCTCCCACGCCCGAGCTGCCGACCGCCGCCGTCACCTCCTTCCCGACCCCGGGCACCTACACCATCCCGGCCAAGACCATCACCGTCAGCGAGGAGACCACCGTCCCCGCCCCGACGACCACCGCCGTGCCCCCCGGCACCCACACCGTCGGCGGTGTCACCACCGTCGTCGTGACCCGCACCACCATCACCTGCCCGTACGCGACCATCGAGCCCTCGGGCTCGACCGTGACCAGCGTCATCCGCGAGACCACCTACGTCTGCCCGTCGGCCGGCACCTACACCATCGCCCCCATCACCACCTACGTGCCGACGAGCACCGTCCTGGTCATCCCCACGCCGGCCACCATCACCCCCGGCACCTACACCCAGCCCGAGCAGACCGTGACCGTCACCGAGACCGACTACACCTACGTCTGCCCCTTCAGCACCGGCCTGCCCAGCGGCGCGGCTGCCACCGGCCTCCCGAACACCGCGGGTGTGACCACCACCCCCGTCTCGGTCCCGGCGTACACCCCGGCCCCGGCCCCGGCCTCCTCTCCGGTCTCGTCTGCTGCTGGCTCGTCCCCGGCCGGCTCGTCCCCCGTCTCCGCTCCCGCTGCTCCCGCCTCCTCGCCGGCGACCGCGACCGCGAGCGCGTCTGCCGTCCCGACCGGCACCTCCTCCACCGCGACCGACTCGAACGGCAAGATCAACGGTGGCCAGCGCTACGGTATCACCTACTCGCCGTACACCTCTGACGGCCAGTGCAAGGACAAGAGCAGCGTCGAGCAGGACATCGCGCAGATCAAGGCCCGCGGCTTCACCGCCGTCCGCATCTACTCGACCGACTGCAACGGCCTCGAGTACGTTGGCGCTGCCGCCCGCGCGGCCGGCCTGAGACTCATCATCGGCGTCTACATCTCGTCGAGCGGCATCTCCGCGGCGCAGGACCAGGTCACCACCATCGCCTCCTGGGCCCAGTGGGACCTCGTCGACCTGGTCGTCGTCGGCAACGAGGCCCTGCTCAACGGCTGGGTTGACGCCAGCTCGCTTGCCGGATTCATCTCCTCGTGCAAGTCGACCTTCCAGCAGAGCGGCTACACGGGCATGGTCACGACTGCTGAGCCCCTGAACATCTGGCAGCAGTACGGCTCGACCCTCTGCGGTGTCGTCGACCGTGTTGGTGGCAACGTGCACCCCTTCTTCAACTCCCAGGTCGCCCCGGAGGATGCCGGTGACTTCGTCAAGAGCGAGCTCGCCCTCCTGGACGGCATCTGCCCTGGCCTCAAGGCTAACGCCATCAACCTGGAGACCGGCTGGCCCCACGCCGGTGATGCCAACGGCCTTGCGGTCCCTGGTACCATCCAGCAGCTCACCGCCCTGACTAGCATCTCCAACTCGTGCGGTGACCGCTCCGTCTTCTTCTCCTTCGCCGACGACCTCTGGAAGCAGGCCGGCGAGTTCGACGTTGAGAAGAGCTGGGGTTGCCTCGACGTCTTCTCCATCCTCGAGCCCGTTACCGACATCCTGAACAAGGTCCTCGGTGCGATCTCTTCGTAAGTTGGCAGTTGTGGGGTGAACATGGAAGGCCCCCCCCCAACCGTACAAGAACAGTGTCCTCGGGCGTGCAGTGATCTTGTTTTGCCATTTTGTTCTCTAGTTTTCCGGATTATCTAGTGGATACACCTTATGTCGTGGTGTCTCTTTTTGTTTTTCAATTCATTGTCTGTTTATATTCTAATTTCATAAGTGTTCAAGTACGCTGTCTCAGTAAGTCCAACAGAGGAGGAAAGTAGCAGCTTGTAGTAAAGACAATCTATCCAGCATCCGTAGCCGCAGACATACTGTATCGATTTCTTTCCTATCTCTCGCATCCCTCAGCCCACCCTCTGCATCATCCCTTTGCGTCCTGCATCCCAGCCAGCCATCCGTCCGTCCGTCACTGCCAGTCCGTCACCGGCACCGTCACTGTCACCAAGGACCTCGCTCCGTCACTGTCCGGAGTGTGCCCCTTCACCATATGCGCACCCTGCAGCCCCTGGATCCGCCGGTCAGCGCTCGTCATGGCCCCAGGCAGCGTGAATGATAGATGCAAGTCTGTCGTAGACAGATGCTGTTTATAGCCATACAACTGGATAAAAAAAATAACCACCACAAAGGGTGATTCTTTTATTGCTGGAAAGAAGACTTTGGATTGTCGTCATCGTCTTTATTGATCGATCGATCGATTGGGCGATTTACTTGAAAAATTTGCATGAAAAAAGGTCGGATATCTTGATCCTGGTCCATCACGCATTGCATTGCAGTGCAGTGCAATTCACAGAGATCTTTGTAGTGACGGACAGGAGGGGAAGGAAGGGGGTATAAGTATCCCCCATTGTCTGCCGGGTGGGTGGTTTCTTTCTTTCTTTCTTTCTTTCTTTATACTACCTGACTACCTACATACTTACCTTAGTATCTATCTAGGTCGCAAGCTGGCCACGGATCTATCTATCTACTTGCCCTATCTGTCTTCTTGTCTTAGCTTTGCTTGTCCTGTCCTGTCCTGGCCTATCTTATTATGGATAGAGATGTGATGTGATGATGCAAGACATACAATCTTATCTGCAGGACTTGATCGAGACTGCGCCAGCGCCGGGTTTTACCCCCAAGGGGGTGGGTTGCTGTCGAGGTGGAGTACCTTAAGCATGTCGTGTCTTTTATATATACGGGAGTTATAACGGTTGAACCGTTCGAGAGGAGATTCATGTACTTTGCTTGTGCGCCGGGGGTCTTTTTCCCCTCCATTATTTTACCCCCCTACGTTGGGGAGGAGGGGAGGGCCTCTTATATCCATCATGTATTGGTGCCGATAGACAGGGTGGTCGAGTTGAGCTGGGTGCTAGGTACCTAGGTAGTTGGGTACCTAGTACACAGTTTCTTACTTGTCTTATTTTGTTATACTTTTCATACTGTCCATGGAGCCAGGAGCGGTTATTATTGTTATATACTTATATACATACATACCCGATCCAGCTATCATCTCCCGGCGAAGGAGAACACCTGGCGTCTGAGCATACATACAACATACCTCTTTGTTCCTTTCGGCAATGGAATGCCAGCCGGACCAGACTGCCCGACTGCGCTCCCCGAGAGCGCGGGGACTCATTCTTGGCCCTTGTCAAAGGCCGGACGGATCAGAACGGTTGAACCAGTGCGCCGCGATCCAGCGTCTGGGCCCAGGAAGCGGCCCATTTCAACAACAGGCAGCCGTAGCCTGTGGGGTTGTTTGTATGCATGACCAGGTTTGCAGTTCCTACTCCTACTTCCACGTCTGTGTGGAACAGAACCTCCATGTAGTTGGGTTAATGTTATATATAGTTTTTTTTTTCTGCTCCTACTTTCTACTTCTACTTTTTACCTTTTACTTACTTCTCCTGTTCGACGGTGTCGGTTATTTACTTATACGGTACTTAGGAATATACATTACATACAGACTCATCGAGCATGGAGGACAACGGAAACAGGCAAGGAAACATAAGAAAAAGGAAGATATAATGACATTGAATATCTCACGAAGTCGTGGTTGTAGCGGCTGTCAATTAGTTGCTTAACTGATTGCAATCTATAGGGAAAACGAAAGAGAACCTGTCTTGCCTTGCCTCGCCCGGGCTATGAAGGGCTATGATCTATCTGACCCCCCGGCCCAATGGATAGGCATCTTTGTCCTGCGGTGTCTGCTCCTCCATGTTCCGTTCTGTCGACTAAGGATCTAGTTGGCGACATCCGGCCAAGAAAGAACCAAAGGAAGGAGAAAGGAGATCGATTAAAACCCGCCGTGGGATACCATCTCCCCCCGCCCCCCCCCTCCCCCCCAAAGAGAGGGATCCAACTGTTTCTCCCAGAAACGAGTTTTCTGGTTCTGATTCTTTTTTTTCAGCTCCTTTTCTTGCTGTATAGTTCTAGTCTGTTATAATATACATACATGCAACCTCGAAGAAAGGAAGAAGAAAGGAGGATTTATCTCCATCCATCTCTATGGGACGTCGGTTATTAATGAATGAATAAGCAATGTTGATTTCTGTCTCCAGAACCAAATCTTCTTCTCATGCCTGCGCCAAACGGGTTTGTGACAGAAACAGGAACGGTTGAAAAGGCTGGAGATCGCAAGGGAATCGAATTGAGGGACAATGACGCCGTCGTCGTCAGCCTCTTCCGGGAGCGCACGCTCCGTCCTTCCACCCTGCATGCCCCTGCCGCATGCTGTCTGCCTGCCTCCTGGAGCTGTGGCCCTTGCATGGAGATAGATGATGGCGGGCCCGACCGTGGCGAATGATGTGGTGGTTTCTGGTTTGATTTGGGGAATTTACTTCATCGTCTTCTTTTTTTTCTGCCCAGCCATGGCTGGATGAAGGATCCTCCCTTTTAGCCCTTTTCTGGTTCTGTCCTGTTTTTAGTCTTCTTTCTTTTTTTGGGGAAAAAAGAGGACCTGTCTTGGTTACCATATTCTAACTACTTAGTGGTTCATACCTCCCCCCGTGGAAATGTCGCACCGGAGTGGTTATAAAAGAAAGAAAGCTGCTTTTCCTAGCTTACCGTCTGCGTCAAGCCGCCAATGGACCATGGCACTTTACATCTAGGGCTGCTTTTTCGGCTTCTTCTTCATAACGATCTCCTATTACGTCGGTTGCTGACTTAGTGCATGCAGTTATAGATACGACCTCCGAGGAGAAGCAAAGGAGCAGATATATCGAATCCGCCCCCGGTCGGCTATGGCTGGTCGTCATAAGAACGGTGTGCTAACGGAGTACAGTCTCCAAGATGAAGGAGAACTCGCTGTGGTCAAGGCCGCGGATGCTATTACTTACCAAAAAAATACAGTTACAGAGCGCCGAATACTCTTTTTTATCACTTTTTTTTTGCTACGGTTAATCACTCAACTGGGAAGCCCCAGACGCTCGACCACGGCGTGTTTGTGCTTCGCGCCGACGGGAGCCGGAGGTAGGCCAACTTCCCCATCCGCCTCCCTGCCGGGGCACCGCGCTGACCGGGACCCAGCACCCTGCGGGCTCCATGCGCCACTGGGAACCCCGCGGCCTGATCGACCGCCTGTACGAGAGCAAGCGGCGCCAGCGGGCCGTGGAGAAGCAGCTGGAGCGTCTGTGAGCAAAGCTCCTGGAGGGGCTCGGTCAGATCGCGAACATGAATGACGGGGTGCGACACGGCCCGGGCGCTGAGGAGGGAGCTGGAGCGGGACCTCCACGACCTGCAGCGGTCGATCGGCAGCCTCACGGTGCACTGGAGCAGCATTGAGGATGATATCAGGCGCGAGTACGGGTATGACGACCCGACGGACGACCAGCTGAAGATCCTGGGCCTGGCGTATGCGGGTGCCGTGAAGGAGGATACGGCAGGGTGACTTGCCTTCCCGCCTTCAGTCTGCATTTTGTCTCTGCTTCCAACCATGTGCCCGCGCGTCTGTCTCCTGTGTGGAGCTTGCCTCTGGCCATCAGTCTGATTTTTAAGAATAAGACAAAAGTTCAAGTCGATCCCCTACCTGTACTCGGTTCCGATGAGGAAAGAAAAAAGATCGGTGAATGTCATTCAGGGTTGTAGCACTGTTGTCTTTCCAGCATGTGTGTCTGGCCCACTGTGGCCGGGGAGAGCTAGCAGCTTGAGAAAAGCTGCAGTCTATATTTTTCCCTGGGGGAATCCTTCATTTTAAATTTCAATCTCCTGCTCCACTCTCGCAAGGGCGCAGGTACCTAGTATATACAGTTAGTTGTACGATCTCCAAGAAAAAAATAGGGAGATTGAAACATGCCTTGGCTACCCTCCTCTTTTTTTATACCGTCCAGTTGGAGCAGTGAATACATTTTTACTTACGAAGGAATAAATTGAAGAAGAAAGAAATACGCCGTGGCACTTACCTATACTGATAGGTCTTTGCATCTTTGACTTCCAACTTTTCTATATAGAACGCCGGGTGCGACCTCCAGCGCCTCTAGCTGCTGTTGGGGATACGCGACCGCTGAGATCTCGATTTTGGAAAGAGAAATCTCGGGACGAAGCGGAGTCCACAGCAGCAGCTAGAGGGCCGCTGGAGGGAGTCACGATCGCCGACCGAATACCAGCTAGAAGGCGAAAATTCAACAGCGAGGTTCGCGATTTCTGCGCTGAGAGGGGCAGTCTGCCTTTTTTTTGTTATACTTTTGAATATCATTGCTAGCGATATACTGCACCTAATTCATCTCGTATAATATCCATGTTCAGACCTGTTGCGGGAAATAGGGTCGTAGAACTATACGACCTTCCGAACGAAGTGTACGATGCGGGGGGATATGACTCTCCCTCTCGCATCCGAGGGGCAGGGCCCGCAACTGGCGAGATCTCTGCATGTGCTCGTATATTATCCTAGTTCCGGTTCAATCGTCGCTGCTCGCAAAGGCTCAAGTGCTTGCTACATATTATACATACATAGAGTTTTATACTACATATATAACTTCCGAGAAAGAAAGGAACAGGAAGAATTGGAGCTGGCTGAGCTTGCTTATGATTGTCAGGTCTGAGTATACCCTTCAAACGAGCAAATAAAGTTTGGGACTGTTGTTCGAGTCCCCCAGAGGGCATCAGCCGCGATATATCCATCTTTAAACCATAAGCGAACACTTACCCTGCTTTGGTTACTTGACCTCGATCCATCGTCCTACCGATCTGGCTCTGCTCGCCTTCCTCTCCCCATCGTTTAGCGGCGGCTATGCAACTAAAGTGGAAAACGAAAATGCGTCACCTTCTGTTTATTCCTTTCTACAGAAAATAGCCATGGTTGTCGGTTTATGCAATCGAATTCAACCTGAAGCGAAAAAAAAGAGAGATAACTTTTCTTGCCTAGATACCACCTGCCCATGATAGGAGCTCTACCTCCCTCTCGAGCCCGCCTTCTATATACTACGGCTGCGACTGTCAGGTCGCGGCTATACATACAACATCAGGCAAAACCGCAGAAGGTTGTTGGGGTTCTTGTTGTTCTATTTTTTTTCTTGCTCTAATTTTAATATCTGGTTTGATAAAGGATCCGGACAAAGATCCTGCTGTCCCTTCTTCCTTTCGTTCTGCTGTCTTCTGCTGTTTCCATCGGTGAGCAATCTGCCACCGGACTCAGATTGTGGTCTGTTGCCCTATCTCTTTTTCTCAATCTCGAGCATCGAGGACCATCAACGGTCGGTGTCGGCTTTCATATCTCTGGAGTCTGCAGTCTATATCTTGAAACCACCTGGGTTATAAAGTACGAAAAGAAAACCTGCCTTTATTACCGGCTCATGTAATAACCTAGAGATACCGGAAAGGGATCTTACGATGCCTGCCCAGGCGAGGCCTGCGAGGGAAATGAATAGAGACAAACCTGCCTCCCGAGGTTACTACCAACAATTGATGGGTGGTTGCGTCTTGGGACTCTTTTCTGGTTATACCACGGCTGCGACTGTCAGGTAGCGGCTATTATAAATTAAAAAAAACTCGGCAAGAGAAGAAGACAAATGACTACTTTAACATGGATCTCCATCTGCAGGAGTGTGGGTCCTTTTCTGACTGGTTCTGTTCCTGCTCTTCCTTCTCCCTCAAGCTCACCCAGTGGCTGTGATGGCACTGTGTTCCTGGTATCTGGCTGGGCGCAGAGTCCGTCTTGGAAAAGGACGAGAATGCGGCATACGAGTGGGCCAAACAAGCGGCAGAGCTTAGCGCCTCTGGTTTGTTGTCTTTTACTTGTCCGATCTGTTCGTCTGCTCGCAGTAAGTTTTGGTGCTTTCAGAATGTTTGGCAAGTGCTTTCTAACCGCTTACCACCTGTTGCAAGAACCCGGACGTTTGCGTCCACTTTGATCTCTTTGATGTGGAGGCTGAGCAGGAGGAATAAGCAGCTTTCAAAGCGCTTTGTCAAATGCCTCACAAACATTGAGATCTTCAGTATTCTTAATTCACCATTCTTGGCCAGGAAGGAAATCAAGGAAAAGGAAATGTTTTCGGGGTTGAGGTTTTGAAGTTCGATGAAGACAAATCTGGCGGAACAAATTCTAAGCTGGCCACTCCGGTTCCGTCCTGGAAGGGAGTTCTATTTGCGTGCATCGGGATTATTCAGGGCTGAGGTCTTGAAGCCTCAATAAAGACAAACGTGGTGTGACAAACTCCAAACTGATCACACATCCAAACAAACCGTCCGGGCAATCTCCACGGACTTGGGGCGGCTTGATAGACGGTTTTAATAAGGAGCTTCAGAAGACCGAATATATGTTGAATTCAAGAATCATGAAGGCATATTTTAAGGTTTACAACAATCTTCTTGAATTTATAATGGCCGATATTAAAATGTCAACATCATTATTACAACTCCAATGAGTGCTGTCCTGCTTAATGCTGTGGTTCCCAGATATGGCGATCTTCGATAAGGCCTCCTTCTACAGAGACTCAGAAATCTCTATGGTCCTCACAACATTGCAATGTATAAATAGGATACAACCAGTTGGTGATGACTGCCAGCTGGGTCCTCCTGTGTTTACTCCAGCCGGCCAAAAGGCATGGGGTGCCGCAGCAGTTTTTGAACGACCCAAGAAACGTGGTGCTGACCTGGTTCTTTGTCGTTCAGTTTCGAACTTACATTCCGATATAGGAGATGACTGTGGAGTTATAATCTATGACTTGTTTAAAACATATGCTGTACAGACTTGACACGAGCCGATTTTGCCAATCCAGCCGTTACGGGGGACGCAAACCCCTCGTCCTTCAGGTATCACTTTGGTCTGTATTTCAAGCATAGACAAAGCATATGGGAATGGTGCCTACTATTTAGAAATGCAGATATCGCCAGTTTCGAACAAGTAGGTATTGTTACAGGACACTGAAACTATGGCACGTATGTGTGGTATAACTCCAGGAAGACAAATTCTCAATGGGACCAGTCCATGTTCTAGGTTGTATGTATATAGCCCCGCTCAGCTCAGAGTTTAGGAATCAAGTTCCTTGCTTCCATCCAAAATAAAAATATTGTCCCGATATTTCACAATAAACTGCAGGAGACCTAAGTTTGATGAGACTAGTAGCTGGTATCCACTGTCATGCATTACCCTTCCAAAGAGGCCTGAGCTGCTGTTCTGCCCCATAACCGGGAGCATATAGCTTCTAGGCCCTTCTATCGCACGGCCGGGCTTTCAGAGACAGCAAAGCATATGTCCCACACGTCTTGCCTTTCCTTTATTCACTCCGAGATGCCATGTGGGTCTTTTTTCCACGTATTTGCTTTCACATTTTTTATACTTGTCTGCATTCTCCGCCTTGCTGGGCGGCAACTAGAGGTCATACGGAGCTTTCTCTTATATCCCTTGTTTGTCTCTCACAGCTTCTCTGTAGGATCTGCTGTTAAGTTCTATTTGTCTAGTGGACTTCCGTGTTAGAGCCTCTGGGGCTTTCTTATATATACTTCATCCCTACCCATGCCAAAGCCCTGAGATCATCGCTCCCTTCTTTCTTGCCTTCCAGTGGGGGGTTGCACTCAATCCACGATACGGTTGCCTATATACGCAGTTTGTCGGTCTATCAGCTATGTGAAAAGCAGAAAGGGAACGTTATATCTCTATCGCTATCCGTGATTGGGATGTATTATCTCTATTCTCTGGAAACTCTGCCAATATCTCAAGGAGTCGGTAACTCGTCCGAGGAGAGCATGTCAGAGACCAGGAGCGAGGTCGTGCATGACGCATATAAAATCGAACGGTATATTAGTCAGAGGGCAGGAACGAGGAGAGTTTCCTGCCCTGTTTGAGTAGAGGCAGGACATTCTCGTCGTTTAATCGTCGCACGACTTCGCAGGACGAAGTGAACTCGCACCTTCCTATGTTGCCATCGTCTCCTCTCATCAGACGAAGCTTCCTTCTGCACATTCCCGCTTGCTTCATCAGCTTTGTGTGGGATTGGATTGCTCCGGGTCAAAGAGCAACATTCACCGCTTGACTGATTTGAAAGCCACCTTCACAGGTATGCCAATGAAATGCAAGCTTCTGCAATTGATTATCCTTTGATCTATGCCATCGTCGCCAGGTGAAGAACACGGAATCCTTAAACCTTATGCTAATGCCTATAGAAGACGCTATAAAAGGCTTACATCTGTCCGCTCAGAGGATCCGGTCCGTTTTCTCGACAAGCCACATTGAGGCCGTGGCTGCTACTCTGTTCGACAGTTTCTGGTAAAAGCATGGCATTATAAGTCACCTCATTGAACTTTCAACGAAGCGGAGCATTAAAAGTTGTTTATATACCTACATTGCTGAGACGGAGTCTATGTTCTTCTTCAGGGAAATATGGTGCCCTGACAAGGACATATGACTCGGTGCGCTGCTTTGTGGACACCAGAGGGCTGCTTGGGACACTATTTCACGGATCTGTACATGCTGAACGATATATATGTTATCGGCCTTGCTGTCCTCTAGCATGTCTGACTTCGACATGTCTCGATCCGGGCCGCCCGAGTCGCAGATGAGCCGCAGCCCTGTCTCCTTATGTCATACTATATGACATGATCAAGGTTCTTTGCGTTCTATTCATCAGCTTTGGAACTCACACGCATCCACCACTTCCTCAGAAAACACCAGCTGGGATCCAAAAGAAAATAGTTGATCTCATTTGAAGATCAGATGTAACCAGTCTCACCATTGGTAAGTGGTCTAAATTATTTTTCTACTATACGCTTCTGGAGCTGACATTAATAACTGGAAACCAGGGAAATTTATGAGAAGCCTACTTTTACAGGACTCTATTTATAGTCTTAATCAGACAGGTCTGGAATCTCGCCGTCCAAGTCTGAATAATATCAGTAGGATCCAGGCATGGATTCAGAAGGAAAACTTATAAGGAATCCCTTAGACATTTTATACAATAGTAGGTAATCTACAGTTCCTGCTTACTTTTCTACAGGGACGATCTATTAGGTATTATTAATAGCCGATACTAACCAGGGACGAAAGCGTTGTACACTCCACGTGGTACGTCACGGGGAGCTTTGTGGGAGGAGATTCTTGGACGCAGGACGTTCACCGTGTATCCCCCTGGCAAGGGCCATGCGTTCTTGTGCTGCAGGATAGCCTTTTGTCCTGTCCGATGTCCTATGCTATATGCGACTGGGAGGGCGTGCCTCTGTATGAGGACATGAGGGCGTCAGTCACTGCCACGGTGTGGTGGTACCCCGCTACGCTCTGCAGGCCATTGGTGTCGGAGCAGACTCTACATCATACTACGCGAGAGTGTACAGCGGTAGAGAAAGCCATTGCGTTGTCGTGGGAAGGAGGGAGGTGCTAGGCTGGTGGTTCTGCCAGTCTAGCGCGGGGAGGCATGATCTCCCGCTGGTGATAGATGCAGAGTTCACGGCATGCGGCAAGTCAGCCCTGTAGACATACTCGTGGACGTCAATGGAACCGTTGTGCCTGTATGGCGCGATATGAGGTGGGTTGCCAGTTGCTGGAAGGACATAATCTCAGCAGTTCCAGACGTGCTCGTGTACATGCGCAAGCACTTCGATGCGGTCGACAAAGCGCGTGAATACGCGATGGGACAAGGCATGCCTTACGACGGGATCGTGGGCATAAGGGTGCGCTAACGACGGTGCTAACTTGAGATTCCCATTGTGGCTGCCTGCTTTCTGTCTGTTATATATTAATCAATTAAAGCTAGCGCATGCTACCAAGGGACGGAGCCATCAGCGACGAGGAAATCCGCAGTTTAGACAGTATTTCGGGTCTTCGCTTTTGTTGCAACTACTTTCTATATAGTACGTAAGGTACTGGAGTACCTTTCCTCCGCAGGTGGATTGCTCTTGAATACCGAGCATCCCGACGCTGCTAAAACCCAAGCGGCATCTCGACTTTCGAACCGATACATTCTTATGTCACTATGTGAATTTTCTTCTATTCTTCAACTGTGCTATATACCTGTCTCCGGGGCAGTAAAGGGGATCAAACTCCAAGCTGACCACACATCCAACAAAACTATCTTATCTTCTACTATTCCACCATCTTAGCAAGGCCGTCGCATTGGTTATGGGTTTTAATATGTCTTATTAGCTCTAAGATGAAATGTGAAATAAAAGGGAATTGAAGCTTTAAGCAATGCAGCAGTAGTAAGTATCCTGTTACAGTTGCCGACTTTGTGCGACATAGTAATACAATTCGGTATTTTTGAGCAGTCCGACATGCAAAGACTGGTCTTCAGTGTTGATGTTCATTCTCACCATATATATGACTTTCATCTCTCATAAGTCCAGAATATTTGAAACACAGGTAACATCACGACAACCCCTCTAATCCTGAACACCCTGAATCAAAGTCTTAATACCCTCCCCTCTCCTCGTCGTCTCCCACGCCTCCGTCGCCTGCTCAAACGGGAAAACCTTCGTGATCAGACTCTTCAGCACAATCTTTCCTGCCTGCACCAACTCCAACCCAAACTTATAATCGCCCGGTCCATACCGGAAACAGCCCTTTATAACCAACTCCTTGTCTGCTACCAGACCAATGGGGAAGTTGACGTCCCGCCTCCCCATCCCGGTCTGGATATAAGCGCCACCGGTTCGCAGGATGTGGATCCCCGTCTGGACGCAGGGCTCCGCGCCCGTCGCGTCGATGACGACGTCGACGCCTCCTCCGTTGGCAGGCAGGCCCAGTCCGTGGCGGCTGAGGAGCGCGTGTGCGTTCTCCTCCGCCGAGAGCGCCGGGTCTGGGATGAAGGTTTCGCAGATGGACTCGCCGACGAACGGCTTTGCGACGGACAGCTTGTTCTGGTTCACATCCACCGAGATGATCCTGCGCGCGCCGAACTCCCGCGCGACTGCCGCGCAGAGGATACCGACCGTGCCGGCGCCAAACACGACGACCTCGTCGCCGGGCTTCACGCCCACCTGGCGTGCGGTGTGGACCCCCACGGCGAGCGGTTCGAGCAGCACGGCCTCGTCGAGCCCTATCACCTTCGGGTCGATCTTGAAGCAGTAATCCTCGGGCAGCTTGAAGTATTTGGTCAGCGTCCCGTGGTTGTCGGGCGGGCAGCCCGCGAACTTCATCTTCGGGCAGAGGTTGTAGCGGCCGGCCTTGCAGCGGGCACATCTGCGGCAGGGGTAGCCCGGTTCGAGGGCGACGTGGTCGCCAGGGCGTAGGCTGGTGACGGAGGATCCGACGGCGTGGACGATGCCAGATGCTTCGTGACCCATAACGAGAGGGCGCTCGGAGAAGACATGGCCGTTTACGCCGCCGTGGACCCAGAAGTGGACCTGTTGGATGGACATGATCAATTAGTCTTCGTGTATGTATCCACGGATTTGTATGACATATATGAATGTCGTTCGTGATGCTGCCAAAGATTTTGACAGCCAATGGTTAAAAATCAGATTCAGGTATAGAACTCACATCGCTCCCACAAACACCCGTATACGCAATCCTGACAATCACATCGTGAGGATCCTCAATCTCCGGCACCGGTCTCTCTCCAAATCTGGCCTGCCCTGCTCCGCAGAGCATACACGAAGGATTCTGCATTGAGGATATCGATGTCGATTCCATGTCTGTGGGCTATCGAACAAGATGTTGAGACGTAGGTCTTTCCACTTGAAAAGTGCTCTCTGGTTGCTCTCAATTTCTTCTATTCTCAATCTGCAATGAGGTAGCCTCCTCAGTCAATGCACAAAAGGGATGCGGGGCGGAGGATATAGATATATTCCCGTTTCGGCAGATTCCCGTGCTTCAGTGAACATCACGGTCTAGACCCCACAGCGCGGGGCCGTCTGTCGGCGGATCTCTGCGCCCCGCTTCCTACGTGGTAAGGCATGTGTGGCAGGGATGTGCTAGAGCAGAAGACGTTGATTTGCCAGGCCAAAATATATGCCTATAATGGCGTTGTCCTAGAGTGTTAAGCTACATACCTGAAAGCATACTATTGCCGATGCAGTGAAATGTGGATGTTGTCGACGGAGAAGCGAGTCCATGTGGCCGAAGTTGCTTCGATGCACGTAATTGATAGGGCCTCTTGAAGGATCTTATCTCTTAGTTGGTTCTTCGGCTGATGAATCGCACAGTCATAAATTAGATGCCAGAGAAAATACCGCCCGACTACAAAAAGGGGCCGCGGCCACTAATTGTAGTAGGATCTGATATTTTTCTAGTCAAAATTAGAAGCTCCGCGAGATTCCTTCGCAAATCTGAGGAAGTAACAAGTAGCATGAATTCAGGTCATTTTTTTTCCCTTGTCATCCGAAACAGACAAAAACGAATGGATTTCTCAGTTCGCGCTCTAGGCCTCGGATTTTCTGCTTCTTGAATGAATCGTCCCTTTGTGTATTCCAGAGGTCTGTCTGTACCATGGCTTTCTAAAGTAATTCTAATTATAAGAACCCTTGTATAGATCAGAATAATTTGAAACGCTGTTTTCTATGAAAAATCGTTCTTCTGGTTGCAGATAGCCGAATTTCGAAGACAAATCAGCTATTGGAGTTATCCGCGCAGGAAAATGTCGACCCTATATACGTGCGACGACGTTAAAGCACTCCACATGCAAAAGGCCAAACACGAAATATAATGTTGAGCAAATATTTAGCAGAACTTACCTATCTCACCGCTCGCATAAGCGTCAATAATTTGTTTCACAACACCGTACGTGCCACCAACGCAAATGAACGCGCCCAGGAAAGGGAGAATCCAATGCGCCCAATAGGCCAGCTGCTGCACCACCGTTCCCTTCCGCCAAGTACCATGGTCATAGAGCCACAGAAAGCCTGGAATTGTTAAGGCAATTGGAGCAAAGCAGATTGTGCCGGTGAGAGCAAGAATGTAGCTGAAGATTGGAATTGCTTCAGCAAGGATAAATGACAGGGAAGCCAAGCCAAATGTGCAGCTCCTGTGTGAGTTGTGGTCAGACATGGATAGTAATACTTTGGCATGGGAATCAACTTACAGCCAAGTGGCCCAGTGAACAAACGTGTTTGCTTGTAGATGTCCGGTGTTGCGGAGCACGCGGACGAATAGATACTTAGCCCCGACCTTTGCAGCAGTCAGTTTATTCCTGTGTCCATCTCTACGGTGCAGTCATGTAGGCTTACATGGAGATAAAGGCAAGCACTCATACCGAGTCCAGCTAGACCGACTCCGTACGCAACCTTTTTAATGGTACCGCCAGCGCTCTGATAAGCACCACTCGTATCAGCTTGGGTATATTTCACGAATATGGCAGCATTCGAGAAGATTATACGAACACCAAGAGACGGATTTGCAACCCATTTCCCACACCAGCGGTACACAACCAGACTGAAACTGAGGTATGCAGCGGTGACGAATGTCATGCAGAGAAAGACGGCTTTCCTATAGTCTTTTGGATTTTTCATCTCCGAGATAACCGGGAGAAACGCCGACGTCCCGGCTGAGGCAACGAAAATGTTTGCGGTTGAAGTCATGCCGGCGGCGAAACCCGCGCTGCCAATAGCATAATATCCGAGATCATAGTCACCAGTCTGAGGAGCTGCAGCTGGGCGATCGCGCGTGGTGACACTGACACTGCATTATCATCCTCTTCTTTAGAAGGGGGTATTCCTGTGTACAGGGCTGTGGCGACTTACACGACAATGAATACAGCACTGAAAATGGACACGAACCCAACCCAGGTGGGCCAGCCGAGAGTGTGGAACTTGCGGATGCTTGCTACACTGGCTACAATAATGGTGGCCAAAAATGACCACCAGACGCTGCACGCTGCGTGCATTGAAAGAGCATTGATAGCAATCGAAACACCGAGGATTCCACCACCTGTGCAGAGGATCCAACTAGTGCGCACATATTAGCTACACGAAATTAAACGCGAACCTTCCAAGGAATGCCGGATCTCACCTTGCGATAAAGAGGAATCCGACGAGTTCACGGAGTGCGACTCCGCCTAAGATCTGGGCCATGTCTGCAATGCTGTAACACTTCGGGTGGTTATTTCTAAAGTCACCCTGGATAATGGCAATGTCTGCGAGCCTTAGTAGAACAATTGAGAAGACTCGAGTATAATTATCAGGAAATCAAACTTACATGTGTTCAAAGCACCCCAGCCGATAACGGACAGCGCACCGCCCACAGCGCCTGCAAAAGTCAGAGGCAAGTAAACAGGGTGGCCGAATCTTGACCAAATGACCTACCCAGCGCATACATGGATGTAGGTATAGTCAGTACACCGGTTGCAAAAATAACTGAAGAGGCTCATGTTAGATGGTATGCACGATAAATTTCAAGCTGTACAGCACCAGTACTTTTGAGGAAGATGACCGACGCACGGAGCCAGCCTACAGTGCGAAAATTGACACCATCTGCTGTCACCTGAAAGAGCTCATCTCCTTCTTCAATAGAAGGGGCTGGTTCCTTCACTGCGTTCCCGCTCGCCTTCATGGACTTCTTGCCGCCAAGGCGTTGCTCTTCAGCTGACATGCTGGAACGTGACGTTACAAGAGCAATTCTTCAATGAACGAAATCCGAGAGAAATCAAGCTGGCAAACCGCCTTAGGGGGGCAACTGAAGGCCGTTTATGACTCCGCACCAAAAGTGGGCGGAGCTCTGCATTTATCAGCGATCCACTTCCTGGATGATAAGCGCAGCATGCCAAATGATAGACGTCATGATGTTCGATGTTCCATTCCATTTTACGATATGTCACGAGCATCAGTAGATAAGATATCGCATCCCAACAGCTTCTCAGAGTTCGGATAAAGGAGTCGGCTATTCTGGTAGCTGCTTAAGGTCGCGGTGTCTGGGAATTCCCCTTTAGGTAGGTAAGAAGATAGATATCCTTGCATGAATCCACCGCAGACGATAAGCGTTACCTGAAGAAGTGGAGATTGGCCGTAATCAACATATTGCTGAGTGTGATTGTACGTCAGAGGCATTGAACATTGGATACAGAGGACGTCTGCTTATAGAAGAGGTAGGTATACAAGGTTTTGATGCTGATGTCCAGAGATGGGGGCTGTCCCAGGCTGAGACCGACACGGAAAAGACTGGGTCGAGCCTGCTGCGAGAAAGATTAGCCAAGAGACCAGACTGACCATACAAACAGCCAGGAGGTCGTTGACTGTTTCTGGATTAATTCTGCAGGATATGGTGCGTCCATCGAGACTGTTTCTGAGGAGCTTTAGGAGGCTTGAAGCGTGTGCGGTTATAAAGAACCGATGCAACTTCTAATCCTCAAGTTCTTGTGAACCGAAAAGGGAACTCTGACTTGGTTCCGCTAGTTTTTTCCTTGCGATCTGGAGACTTTATGAAGGCCTAAACATATTCCTTGACACCAAAACACCGTGTAAGACGTTCCTCGGACCAATGCGGGTGTTGGTGTCCGAGAATAATAGCAAGCGTTGTCTCAGCATCCTTACGAATCATGCAATGGCCTTCTTACGACTATGAATCCTCTCGAGCCAGAATTGAAGAATCTTTTTAACATCCAACTTAACACCATCCACCAAGGTCGTCTGGCTCTGGAAAGTCCGGTAGACTTGGAACCACAAGGCGTCGTATCGTTCGGACTGAAGTTGACAAAAGGACAATCGTACTTTGGAATCGTGAGAAGTAGGCAGCAGAAAACGATGCGTATAGTCGAACCGCGATGTTCCTTGAGAGTCCGTGTTCTTCTGAGCGCTGATGAGTTGCTCCGAACCCCGATTCGGGAATCATGTTGAGCCGACCGCATACGGCACGCCACACCTGGCACGTACCTTCGTATATCTCACTACACATTCCTCCTAAGAATGATACGATGATGGCTCCACTGACCTACACAGTCAGTAGATTTAATGTTGATGCATTCAGTGAACTAACAATTCTCGATGCGCACAGCTCGTCTGAACGCGGTCATGACTGGCCGTCAGCCGGACCAACATTCCCCATTCATTTCCTTAGTTGTCTTATTTCCGTACGGAGATTCTTGGCATTCTATATGGATCGTTCTCCCTGAGGTACAGAATCATTGCCTGCAGACATCGCTGGCCGATGCCTGTGTCCCTATAAGTATCTGGTAACCACGGCTGCCTGCCTTGTATGTCCTTTGCTCAGCTGTTGTGTTAATAGATGCCGAGGCGTTATCAAAACAAAAATTGGCTGTTAATGTTTTTACTTCTTCTACTATTACTGACATCGTTAATGCCGCGTTCTCTCGTCGTACAGTCATACTAGGTAATGGTTATAGCGAGCTGGGCCAAATATGATGCAGCCCGGGAGTCCGTCCGCAGACCAGGGGTCGCAGTTCCCGTCACCAATGGCCATGAGACCTCACTTTCGCCTTCTCGCGCTGCTGCGACGAAGGATAGCTCAGTCGAAGAAGACTTCGTCCTGACAGAGAGCGGTATTCTTGCCTTCGTTTACTCTTTCGGTCCTCACTCTATTAGCTGCACTGGATTGGACCTCCATTTCAGTGGCTCTACCCGTATGATAGCTACCTCCGGAAAATCTATGTCTATTCAATGCTAATAGCAACCAGATAATTGCGAGCGACCTCAAGGGCTCTGCCATTGAGGCATTCTGGAGTGGCACCGCCTTTCTGCTTTGTTCAACTGGTATGATGCGGTCTTGTCTGATATCGAACACCTCTTGCTGATATCTGTCAAGTGTTCTAGCCAAACTTTGCATCGTCCTCGAACATATTCGGCCGCAAGCCGCTGGTGCTCACGGCTCTTACGTTCTTCTTCGTCGGAACCGTCGTTGCAAGTGTTGCAAAGAATTTCACATATATGCTCGTCGGCCGATCAATCCAGGGTGTTGGAGGAGGTGGTATCATTGCCCTTAGTGAGGTTATTGTGACCGACATAGTTCCTCTGAGGCATCGCGGAAGCTATGTTGGCATCCTGAGCGCCATGTGGAGTATCGGATCAGTACTAGGTCCCATCCTTGGGGGCGGATTCGCCCAAAATGTGACATGGGTTAGTTCTGCCATCTATGGGGATTTGTCAGTGCCGTTCTGGATGTGCCAACTTCTGATTAGCGGTGGATATTCTATATCAACTTCCCTTTAATTGGTGTTGGATCTGTGTTCGTCCTGCTCTTTCTCAGACTTAATTTCGTTCCGAGTTCGCTCATGGATAAAATCCGACGCGTTGACTACGTTGGAACGATCCTTTTTGTGGGAAGCACCGCCTCGTTTCTGATTCCGCTATCGTGGGGTGGTGTCATGTACAACTGGGATTCATGGCACACCCTTGTACCCCTAATCATTGGTGCAGTTGGCTTTGCGGTCTTTGCGTTCTACGAGTATTTCTTCGCATCTGATCCCATCATCCCGTACTCGATTTTCCAGAATAGGACGGCAACGGTCTCCTTTATTGGCAGCCTTTTGCAAGGCGTGGTCCTGTGGTGTGCCTTGTACTATATGCCCCTATACTATGAGGCCGTGAAGGAATACAGCCCCGTCATTTCGGGCGTGGCTCTCTTCCCTGAAACTTTTACTGTCGCTCCAAGCGCCGGTATCTGCGGAATTCTGATCAACAATATCGATGGGCGATCTGGCTCGGCTGGGCGATGGGGGCTCTAGGGCTAGGGCTCCTCTGCATCCTCGACGTCAACACGAGTATACGCGGATGGATATTTCTCAACATCGTCCCTGGTATAGGCCTATGTATGCTCTTCTCCTCTTTGGTCTTCGCAGTGCAAGCTTCCGCGACAGACGAAAACCTGGCCATCGCGGTCGCCATGTTCAGCTTCTTCCGCGCCTTTGGTTAGGCAATCGGCGTCGCGATCGGCGGTGTCGTCTTCCAGAATCGCATGCACGCAAACCTGCTCGGATATCCAGCGCTTGCGCCCTGGCGGTCGAGTACAGCAAGGACGCTGCCGGTCTTGTGCAGGTCATCAAAGTAATGCCCGACGGGATCGACAAAACGAACCTGAAACAAGCGTATACTGTATGGGCTGTCTGCTGTGGGATCTCAGGCGTCGTGTTCCTCCTCAGTCTTCTCACACAAAGCTATGATCTCAACCGCGCTCTATCCACAACGCAGGGTCTTAGATCGAATGACAGGCCGCGGGATGAAGAAAGGACTAACGAAGCTAAATCATGAACTTATAACTGTTAGCTTTCTGGCTATTGCTTTGTTTCCTGCAGATGATTAATGAAGTTTGACTTTTTCTTGCAGGCTGTATTATGTTTCGAGTCAAGTGCAGGTGGTCCCCTCTTTGGAAGAAACAGACGACTCCTTGGACCCGACACTGATATCATCTCCACAAACTATCACTCCACTCACATTGCAAAGGCTCATTTAGATATGCTCAATACCAATTATCCTTCACGAATATACACCCCAGCAGACCAGAGCCTCTAAGCTAGCAGCTCTCACGAAAATTTAGTTTCCTTGTTAGGCTTCTGCGCCAGAAAGAACAGCGATTCTTCCTCCTGCATTTTTAATTCTTACCTTCCTTGGGCCTTGCTTCCCTTGTGATCAGCCCAGGATCTGTATGTTGATAAAAGGGGTGGAATTTTGGTACATATGAGCAATAAGAACGAACATATATTACGATGTATGTAGCTAGAAGTATCCCCATGAATTTGACATCATATCATTCAAAAAGTAAAAAATTCTTGGAAAACCAATTAAATAAGAACTTAGTATCTTTAACGATCATTATTTAGCAGATGTATTTGCGTTCGCAATGTTGAATCAAAAAAAGCTGTGTCCTATTAAGGGTGGATAAACACCCAACGTCGGCTGGCAATCGCTTCAAAAACTGATCAGAGGCCCACCCTGATAAGGATGCGCGAGTAGTATAGTGGTTATTATTTCTCACTCGTACACATAGTGTATGATCATGAGACGGTCCGGAGTTCGAATCTCCGCTTGCGCATTCTTTTTGCTCCTTCCCCCCCGCTTGCCCTCGTATTTTTTTGAGCTAGGCGGGCTTTCTACAGGCTTAATTTATTTTTTTCTTTGTTTTTATTCTCCTCTTCTGTCTAGTAAGGCATCAATCTCATCCGAGAAGGTGGATAAAAACAGAGTGGAAGATGTGCCATGCAATGCTGTTCTCTTATTGTTTGACGGCATCCATATGTCGAAATCTTCCCAGCCAAGTGCTACCTAAACTGTTGCTAGCAACGTCACAGACTCTACAGAAAATGCTTTCTTTACAGCACAACATTTGATGCATGGATTAATTAGGTAGGTGTTCAATACAGCCTTATCCCGTTTCAGTCCTGTCGGATGATGGATGGAGGGAGCCGACGGCATCAGTCTGACGCGTAAATGTGGCACATCTCGATGGACTAGCCTAGTAGTGATGGGATCCCCTTTACAACAGTGAAAATGTCGCAGATTATTTCTTAATATCAGGATTCTTTTTATCCATTTCCATTTTGGATCTTTATACCGTCTTTCCCAGCATCTACAACATAACTCTGTGCAGAACACAGTAACCTGCCATTGTTCTTCTTCTGCTTCTACTTTGATTGTTATACTAAATGCTTCCTCAGATTTCCCCCCTAGGAGGCCATCTCCATCAAGAAGAAGGGATTCCATGCAGCAAAATCCACAACAATGCCTTTGGGACATCATTTTCAGGAATTGTCATGCATAATCTGATAACTAACTTGCCTTAATCACCCGAGCATTTTCAGTCGGATCTATCCGTACACAGCAAGCAGCAGCCTGAGGCGATATAAGAAAAAAAAGAAAGAAAAGCACGCAGGGGACTCCCTCCCTACAGTTACTTGCTTCCATATAAGTCTGATAATGGCAATGGCAAAATGGGGGAGAATATTGGTGGAAATCATCTGTCCAGTGAGTGAGTGACCTCCAGTCAGTCATTCACATACGCACACAGTTGCAGGAACCATCCAAATTTTTCCCTCTCCCTCTTCAAAGAGGGTTTATATATCTGCCTGGCTTTTCTGAGAGAACCAAAGCCACGATGTACAGTACTACTGTACTTTTACCTCTGCGTCTACAGTACAACACACTGCACTTCTCACTACCTCCTTAGCGCAGTATATTGTACTGTACAGATCTCTTCGACTCGTCCTTCATTCGAGTGAAAGCTACATATTTGCTTCCTTTCCACCTCAGACAAGAAAAAAAAAGCCCAAATGTCTGCACCCTCTGCTCCCCAAACCTTATCACCACCATCATCATCAAACCCAATACCAACACAACTACTCCAAGCATCACTGGACCAAACCGACGACGACAACAAAGAAAACCAGGAAACTAAAGAAGAAAAAGAACAAGAACCCCTCTACCTCTTCTCCTGCGGCCACCTCGCGCCCCCGGGCCTCACCATCCCGCCCGACCTGCTCCGCCGCGCCCTCCTCGACCCCCTCGACCCGCGCTACACCCACCTCCTCGGCCGCTGCCAGCCGTGCGACTACATCGCCTTCCGGACCGAGGTGCGCCGGCTGCGTGAGCACCAGGCGCAGCAGATCCGGTACTACCAGGGCCGGATCGCGGAGATCAAGAGCCAGCAACGTCGACAGCATCAGCTGCAGCTGCAGCAAGAACAGCAGCAGCAGGGTCGTTATCGGCGTCGTCGTTTTCGGCTGTCCGCCGAGGCGCGGCGCATGATCGACGAGAACGCCCGCATGGTCGATCAGCTGGAGGAGGGCTTGGTCGTGGAGCTCGGGGCGGCTCTGAGGTCGTATATGACGCGGTGGCCGGATCTGGAGCGGCTGCATCGGGTTGCTTTTGAGGAGTGAATTTGGAAATTTGAATGATTTGGAAATTGGAAATTGGGATTGGGGAGGGAATTTTTTCTTGTCTAGGTACTTTACTTACCTGGATAAGGTGTCTATGTCTGGTTTGGATTGATGAAGGCTACGCGCATCTCTCCAATTTACGACAGATGGAGAGGCGTTGTGTTACGAGAAGAAGAAGCAGCAGAAGAAGCAAGTTCAAAGGGAGCGACGCTCTACGGAGACAGACGGGAACGGGGACAGGGACAGGAACAAGGACGGGTAGGAAGGGATCATTGCTGAATAGGAAGCTACCCAATTCTGATCAGTTGATCCTCTCACTTCTCGACAGACTTAAGAGTGAACATGAACTAAGCTGTATCAAATTTATTTCCAACAGATGACGCCCTCCAGTTTATGTTTCTCTATTACACTGTAAAATACAAAGTACGGCTGATCTTCTCCCTTAGAATAGATAGATGCTAATCTTGTTATCTAAAAGGCCCTTCTACTTACTTGACAGTCAATCAATCAAAAGATAACCCACCAGCAGAATTCCAGCCAAAACATTTTCCAAACAAGAAACGCCCAGGATTGTTAACAAATTCCCCACATGGAACAGAAATGCAACGCTTTGCAGAGTGAACAGAGTGAAGAGGATAAAAAGAGAATACGCGGCCGCGGAAATGTAGCAACAAGAATATAAGAAAAAAAAGCTGACAGGAACAGACCACAAACACAAGAATTGCAGAAATGGAGACATTCACGCAGATTTGCCATGGGAAGTGATGCCCTCAAGCGGTAATGACAATAAAAACGAAAGGACTTGCAAATGCTTGATTTTGACCAGCTTGAGAAACGGAGAAGGATAGATCCGGACCTCAAATCTTCTTTTCCTTCCACTTGTGCGGGGTCAGTCGTTAAACCAGACATCTCTATGTTCATGGTGCGTTGAGGTATTTTGGGTTCCCAAAGCAGACAAAAAAAGAAGACAGCAAGGAAAAACACAATTGCACCATAGCGACACGCACCGCCCTCGAAAGATCAAATATGGTACCTGGTGACATGAAGCAAGATCGCAATCATAGACAAGGAAACAAAAAGAGAGGATTTCAACATGAGTGACTTTTGAGGATCAGACCAGGGACGCAATGGATGGGGATGCACGCAAAAAAAAGTGGCTGTTAATGCTGGGTTAGCCCGGACAGTCATGGGAATAGCGGGGCGTCCCGATCGTGATGCAAATAGGCGGGTAGTGATCGAGGCATCGAGAGGCTCTGATTAGGATTAAAGATATAAATGCTAATAAGAAACTTGTGGTTCAAAGAGCTTCAGACGCGGTGTAGAATGGAACGAATCCCAAGCCAGAGCTGATCCGGAAGTTATGGGGTTGATGACGTCAAAAGATACCAAACAGTTTTGACTTCCTTTCTCCATCTAGTTTATTCAGAGGTCAGCTTCTTTCCTAGTATGCATCTCCCACCTACCGGCAGTTGCAACATACCTTTTTTACGGGAGCCAGCTGCCTTAGGATTGGCGCCCTCAGAAGCCGCCCTGATGGCCGCGATTCTCTGCTTGGCTCTCTCGTCACCCTGCTCTGCGGCTTTTACATACCAGAGGTTCGCTTCAAGAGGATCCCGGCGGCAGCCAATTCCCATTTCGGTGAAGTAGCCGACCGCATACTGAGCTTTTGCGAGTCCTGCACGAGAGAGAGGTTAGCATAGGGATAACATTTTTTTTAAAAAAAAAGAAAACCGGTAAATCGAAAACATACCATGCTCCGCCGCTTGCTTGGCCCACTCGTACGCCTCGTTCTCGTCCTTCTCCAAGACAGGTTCAGCCCCAACCAGATACCAGGCACACAATGCCATCATGGCCAATGGGTGCCCTCTCTGAGCTGCGCAGGTGTAAAAGTGCACGCTCAACGCCGGGTCCCGAGGACAGTTCAACTTTCCATGTTCATAGGCATCCCCGAGTCGATAACTGGCCTCTGCATGACCGAGATCGGCTGACTTGGTAAATAGCTGGGCCGCGTATGACGGGTCCGGAAACACGTCGTCCCCGAATCCCGTCTCGTGCAGCAGTCCCAGTTCGTAGGGAGCCGAGTTATACTGGGGATCCGCCGCCTCGGCCGCTCGTTTCAGCCACTTGACACCCTCGCGATAGCGCTTGCCAAGGCCCCAGTCGCCTGCCAAACACGCCCGACCCAGCCGTAGCATAGCCCCTGGGTGACTCTTTGAAGCCGCTTGACGATAGAATTGATATGCCTTGGCGGCATCAGCCCGGCATCCCCATCCAAACTCGTAGCAGAGGGCAGCACGATAGCCTGCTTCTGCATGTCCGTGTTTGCTGGCAGCAACGAAGAGAGGGAATGCCCTGTCGTAGTCTTCCTTTCCTTTGTTAAAAAGGCCAGAAGCGTAGCCATCAGCCAGGTAGTATTGTGCATAAGGATAGCTGCGATCTGCGAGCCGTTGGAGGATGGACCGCGCCTCTCGAATTAGCTGCGATCTCGTGATATCCGGAGATTTCGCCGCATTTGTCGAGTTATCGCCATCTTCCAACTCATCGGGCGGCATCTCGTGAACGGCGTTGACCATGAAGACTGCGAACTCGTATTGGACGCCGGGATCATTGGTCTTCTTGACATTGGCAAGATACATTTCGAACGTCTGCTTGTGGCTCAGCAGAGAGGCGTTGTTCCCAATGGACATCCGGAGATGAGCGTTGCTGAGGTTGGCCGGGGCGGGAGGAGGCTGAGGATAAGGGACATTCATGAGATCAACGAAGGACAGAGGTCGGTTATCTGGAGAGGCAGTGGAATGCCTCGACGACGCACGGAGATGCGGGGAGGGCTGCGGAGACGGGTTGCGTCCTCGACCGGGTAGGTCAGATACGGACGAGTATGCTGAACTGGGTCGACGACTTGAGAGTCCTGCCTGCCCTGGTCTGCCAGGAGCCAGATGGCTGTTCGAGCCAGCTTGGTTCTCGACCGCCAAAGATGAGGTCGACGCTGACCTCATGGCTGGCTTGGATTCCTGGTCACCGTTGCGATTCTGATGATGATACTGAAGGGGTTCGTATATCTCAGATGGCTGGGCCATGCTATCCACACTGCCGCGCGAGGAATTACTTGATACATTGTAACCCCGGTTCAGTGCGTCCTGCTCGGACGTTGAGCCATGCTTCTCTCTACTCTGTGGATCCTCCTTCCCATGGGATCCTCCTAATGACCAAGAGTCACTACTGTGAGGCGTTTGTCGGTAAGAAATGGACGGAGGGAGCTGCATAGGAGGGATCGAATCCTTTCGTGGTGGTATCTCTGTCGCCTGGAAATTACCACCTGATTCTGAACCCGCTTGCGCCGACTGGAGAGAATCCCGAATGGACAGATTGGAAAAAGCTCCAACAGGCGGGCTGTAGGCATCGCTCGGGTTCTCAATAACTGCGCTGGATGCCCGGGGATGTTGGGATGCGCCATCTATCCTAACCGGCGACACTGGCGAACTCTGTATCACCGGGCTGCGTTCCGCCTGCAGTGGAGAAGTCTGCAGCGGTTTTCGGGGAATCGTATGGGCAATTGACTGTTTAGAAGCAGACCCAGATGATCCCTCGCGCAGCGCTGGAGGCGGCGAGGTATCGGGCGAAGCGGGGTGAGGTGGAGGAGAGGATCGAAGGTAGACGGGAGGAGGAGGGGAGATGGGTGGGCGGACTCCCTCCGACACTGGACTAGTCATTGTGACGCTGCTGTGTATCCAGCCTTCAAGTCTTCTGCTCAGCTAAGAGGAGGCACGTATCCACTATGTTGTGCTGTGTCGATCTAGAGGAGCCGACGCTGGTAGAGAATGGTCCGAAACCCCCGTGCCATGCGTGACGTTTCGGGATATTGGGAAAGATCGGGCAATTGCAATGCCTAACCTTCGAGGTGATGGATGCTCCCTCTGCGATTGTCGCCGCGGAACACGGAGGGTAGAATGACTCTAAAAGAGATGTGTGTGAGGATCGAGTGATGGAGGGATAGGGCGTGGGCGTTCACTCCCTGTGTAGAGGCTTGAGATTAACAAACTGCCTTGCTGATCAGACAAAAGTGCACGTGCCCGGACAAATTCCCCGTGCCCTTCGTCTGATCTCATAGGGACAGGGCAGCTGAATTGTCTGGACCTGCAAACACGAGGGAACTCACCTGTGGCGAGGAGTGCTGGGTGGTTTTCCCAGGTGTCCACCACAAAGGATTGGGGCTTCTAGAAGTCCTTCCCCCGATCCACAGGTTGAATGTGGACTCACTAGACCCTGCCCTTTTTTTTTCCCTTTCCCCTTATCCTCACTGCTGTTGTGCCTCACCTTGGCTTCTCAGCCAGGGTTTGGTCAGCGAGATCCCGGGTTGCGGGAGGAGACCTTGGTTGGGCCCGCAGGGTAAAGCTGAACCGAAATCCGACGTCAGGTTCAGCAATGGAACGGATCAACCAAAGACTGCAACCTCGTTTCGGGGCATCTGGACGCTTCGACGACGGAGCTTAGGGCTGCCTTTGCTGAGAGCTGCTGCTGATCATCCAGAAGAGGAACGGAGGTGATTTGAATGCCTCGTCGGCCGGTCCGGAAGAGCACCCGGTGGTCGTTCGCACAGTCAGCGCGGGCGCCGCAGAGGACTCGAGCGAGTGCGGCAGGACGAGCACGGCAAGGCGGATGATGTGCACGCAGCACCTAACTAAGGTTCCTGCTCCACTGGCCCCCGAAACGAACTCGTTTAATAGTCAGAGGGCACTGATCGGATGGAGGTATCTGCGGAGGGGGCGGCCAATGTTGTCAGACTGACTCTCAGGCGCCGGCGGCCTCTTCCCAAGCACGGCGTCTCGAAGATAGGAGCTCGCGCACCTCGTGCTCGAGGCTCTGGTCCTCCGGATCCCTTGGGAAGACACGCGAAAGAAATTAATATGGACCTTGTTTGGCGCGAGGTAGATCCTTGGCGATCCCGAGATCCAGTAGGCAGAAGCCGGGCGGTTCTGCAAGATTTAATGAGGCGCTACAAGGCAGAAAGAGAAAAGGGGAGTTGGAGCAAGTAAGGCTGCTTGAAGAGACCACACAGACCTGCCAACTCAATTCTTCTATTTGTGTGCTCCCCCCCCTATGACAAGCTCTACGGAGTACTCCAAGTCGGACGATCACGTAGCCCTGATGCCGGTGGTGGAGAATGCTGCTATGCCGTTTCAGACTTCATCGCCTTCTCTTGCACTAAGCGCCATTTTGGGAAGACGGCAAGCGAACGGGCCCGATATCATGAAGATTTTTCTCTCGTACTCTACGCCCGCTTCTTCGACTAGTCGTAGGACAGAGTACGTGGTGCGGCCATGGACTGCGTAATTCGAGTGGCGGCTGAGCTGCAGGATGGACTGTACGCCTGCAGGCCATGGGGAAGGGCGACGAAGCGTGCGCATTTACTGTAGATTCTAGGCCACTGTCTGAACGGGCTGGAGGCTTACAGAGAAGAGTAGCGTTTGTCTCCCAACACCCAAGGATCCGGAGGCGCAGCCAGGCCGCGAAACGAAACGATCCACGGTGACTTGGCAGGCTCAGCCTCCGACAAAGCCACGTCTGATCACTTGGAAATCTGTCACATTGCAAACGTGGAACCGACACTGGCTGGGAGCGTGGGACTCGAGAACGCTTCGGATCTCCGGATAGGTTCCCAGGTCGCCCGCGGTTCCTCTCCTCGACATGGTTCACGCAATCGGATTGACCTTGCTCGAGATCTGATATCAATCTGCTTCCCGCACTCCGTCCAGGGCGCTATCGTCGAACCCTGACGTTCCCCACATGTTCCCTTTTCCTCCTCTCCCAGTCCCAGGACACCGGAGCAAAGCCAGATCGGGGCTCGGCCGGGTGATGGACGAACGGGCATTTGCAGTCCTTATCTTGCATGATCCCATGCCGCGGACATCGTGCCGTTCAGCCCTATACGTGTACATGTTTACCTATTTATATCCATAGGCTGCACTAGGGAATATATGACAGATGCAAGCATGTCGACAGTTTCAAGAGGAGAAGCCCGCGACACCTGGTACAGCTCTCGACAGCACGCCATGCTATGGTCCCCAGGAAAAACTGCAGATCCGCTAGGATGCTAAAGCAACCACGCTGACGACAGAAACAGCTTACAGAAGGAAAGAGATGGGAGGGCAAAAAAGGCTCCTACACCGTCCTGAATGGGCGTGGAAGAAGCTCAAAGAGGGACGGACGGTCCGTGGGAAAAGGCGGTGTCATACTATGCAAGGGGAAACGTCTGTTTCAGCTGGATTCGACGCTCTCAGACGGGGATATATATTCTCTTGTCTTACTCTTCACAGGGATGCTTCTTAAAAGCAGTTGCATCGAGCATCTCGACGACAAGGATGGTAGCTATCAGATTTGCGGGGACCTTTATCTGGGAAGTCTTAGGGATTGCGCGCCACGTTCTTTCTGGCCCGTTGTGGCTCTTGCGGGCTTCGGATCGGGAACAGGGTCTGGTCGCGGGCGCATGGACGAACCGCATTATTTGACTAGCGCCCAGGACGCATTGTTCCAGTACGACGTCGCCACGGAAGGAGAGTTTGCCGGAGTGTCTTTTTTTTTTTCCAATTTGCCCTTTTACATCTGAGACAGGAGGGGAGGAAAATTGCTGCGACATCTGACAGCCGGGACTTTTTTTTTGCCCAGACTGAAAACCAGCGACAGACCCATGGATCCATGAATGGGTAACCAGGCACAAGGAATCCCAGTCCCTTGGAGACCGTGTCCTCTGTGCTATTATTATTCAACTGCTGCATACTACGAGTCCGTGAGGAGTAGCACGTAATAGCCGCCAGGTATGGGCGAAGGCTGGTGGGTGCCGCGCCAACGGATCCCAAGCGCCACAACGCTGGAAAGAAATCCCCACGAAGTACCAGGGGGAGCAGGTACACAGTGATAATTGATCTCATCTGCTCGAGATATGCTTTTCGAGGAGTCCATCAAACAAAGGTGTGCTTGTCCGTGCCTGAGCCTGGGCAATAAATCAAGCCACAGGACGATGCACACAGGCAACGGATCCCGGCCGGCCGCAAGCCAGGATGCTGCGGAGAACCGATCAGCACCCCCCGCCCGTAGTACGGAGTAGTACTGTGCACTACTACGCGAGGGGCGGCCTGAAACAACCCTTCTCCTTCGCTCAGTCATCCGGCTGCCGATGACAATTTCAAGATGATTGATTCCCCCTCTGGAGGGAGTGGTATGTGGAAGGATGACGGCGGGAGGCTGACAGCGACATGCACCGCCTGCACTGTCCTTGTCCCCTCGATCCGTTTTCCTGTGGCCAACGTTACCCAAAATAGAAGAAGGCTAGCGGCGGCTCCAGCAGCATCACTCGCAATCCTCCGTAATTCCTGCAGATTCTATGGAGGCGTTCGCCGAAAGGCGGCTAGCCATGTCTTTGCGCCCAGTCAGCGAGTGGCGTCCTTGTCCGGGCGACTCCACAGCTGGATCCAAGCCCGCCAAACACGGAGAACACATCTTGTTCTTCCCGCCAGGGCGCCTGGCCAGCATGCAACCCCTGCCGGTGTCTTCGGACGTCGATCAGCCAACCCCGTGATGCGACTCTTTCGTACACTCCCTGTGCTCGGCCTCGACCCCGTCGCCGTAGCCCTCCTCGTCCCACCGGCGTAGCCTGTCTCTCCCCATCCCACTGCTCATTGACCGTATACCCTCATCCTGCCTGTCGCTGGCTTGCTCGTCGGGCCCGCCCCCAGAGCCTTCCTGTAACCTCGAAGCTGGTCGCTCGCTCCGGTTCTGCTTCACGCTTCAGCCCAGGCGGTGTTGTTGGCAGCTCACGATCCGCACCAGACCATCGTTGACGGCTCACGTCCATCTTCCAACTTGCGGAATCGCCTTGTTCTTGGACCGTGCAAGCAGTTTTACTCCCGTCGAACCCAGTTCGCATCCATGTCAATCGTTTTGCCCCGCTTATGAAGGGATACCGTCAGGCGAACTAAGCGACAAACAAACCTCTCGTTTTGAAATATAGACCACAAAAATCATCGCTCTACGCGGTCTATGCGGTGATAAGGTCACGACCTATCGACCAGGATCTATTATTGGTGCTGCCACGCCTTTTGATGGTTGGATTCCAGTGACAGGTGAGTGGGCGGGCAGTGTGTATGGCTGCGCGTGGAATGCGGGAGACGTGACTTCTGACATTCCATTTTTTTTTACATCTTCTAGAAGCATCATGTCTTTACCCCAGAGGCCGACGCAGGCCTCTTCGCGACCCGAAGAACCCCAGATCGGGTTCCGGGAGTCGTCTCGACGGCGCCGTCGTGACATCGAGACGGGCGGGTATGCGGACGTGCCTTCAACCCCGTATTCCCCAAGTCGACACCACCATCAAGATCCGTACCGCTCACCAGGCGCACGAGACAGGGAGCCGCCCGGAGAAATCAACCGCAAGAAGAGTCTGATCCGGCCGGAACGGCAACGCATCGATCGGGACCATCCCAACTACCACTACCGGCAGCATGCGCAGAACATGCCCACGTACCCCTCGACGACGGGCAACGATCCGGCCCTGGACGGGGATGTCGAAGCGGAAACGGTCAGCTCCGGGAGCACCGACCTGAAGAACGTGAACAGGGATCAGCTCTACGGCGCTCAGGGCAACGTCAACCGGCCTATGGAGCGCGTGGAGCGTGGGCCAAGCCAGAGGCGTGCGCAGCGGAAATTGACGCGAAGGGGCTCCCACGCGGCCAAGGCGGAGGAGAAGCGACGCCAGAAGGCGATGGAGCAGGCCCGCCCACCCAGCTTGTGGACCGTGTACTGCGCGATCATCACCTTCTGGTGTCCCGATTTCGTTCTCAAATGCTTTGGTATGCCTGCCAAGGCACAGCGACAAGCCTGGCGTGAAAAGATTGGTCTGATCAGCATTATTCTGCTGATTTGCGCCTTTGTCGGGTTCCTTACTTTCGGATTTACCCAGACGGTGTGTGGTGCGCCAGGCATACGCCTGAAGATCAACCATGTCGACCGGGGTTATATGATTTTCCACGGCAAGGCGTACGACCTTTCGAGATCTTCTCACCCTGCCGCCGCTGGCATCCCCGCTGGTGCGAATGTTCTCTATGATCTCCCCCACAAGTATGGTGGCCAGGACGGCAGCTTCTTCTTCCAAAACGTCAACGGGGCCTGCAAAGGCCTTATCACTCTTGCCCCCGGCTCTGATGTGCCCACCGATGACAAAGGAGACCTGGCCTGGTACTTCCCGTGTCAGGCATTCAATCAGGACGGTTCCAGCCAGCCGAATCTTACTATTCCTTACTACTTTGGATATGCCTGCCACACGACTGCCGCAGCTCGAAACGCATTCTACAATTTAAAGAGCTCGGGGGACGTCTATTTCACTTGGGATGATGTGAAGAACAAGAGCAGGAACCTGGTTGTGTACTCGGGCAACGTGCTCGACCTGGACTTGCTGCGCTGGTTCAACAAATCACAAGTGTCTTACCCATCACAGTTCGACGACCTGCGCGAGAACCCTGACGTCCGAGGTGTCGATATCACGTATGCATTCCAGTCACCGGCGGACAGGAAGATGGGCAAGTGTCTCTCGGAGATCATCAAGGTGGGCTCCATCGATACGGAAACCATTGGATGCATAGCTTCCAAGGTGGTCCTATACGTGTCGCTGGTATTCATCCTCTCCATTGTGATCGTCAAGTTCGTCCTGGCCTTGATATTTCAATGGTTTTTGGCTCGTCGCTATGCCCCAACCAACACGAGCATGGGCACGGACTCGAAGAAACGCAATCAGCAGATCGAAGAGTGGTCCGATGACATCTACCGCCCGGCCCCTCGTCTGGCAGACGTTACCGTCCCAGACCGCCCGAGTAAACGTGCTAGCTTCCTGCCCACCACCTCCCGGTTCTCCAGCCCCTATGTTGTGGGTGGTTCCGGAAAGCAACGGACGCAACCCACGACCATGGCCAATCAGAATTCTGCATCGCGCCTTCTGCCAACTACATCTACCTCGATGTACAAACTTGGTCAGAACAGCAGCAATAACACGCTGGGTGTAGATCGTCAGAATCCCGATGGCAGTCGATCGAGTCTAGTGCAATCTGGGCAGGACCCGCGTTATTCCACCCTTATGCCCGATTCTGAAGGATACGGACCCGCAGGATTCATCCACGAGGCTGTGGTTCCTCAGCCACCCCCGGACTGGCAGCCGTTCGGGTTCCCGCTGGCTCACTGTATCTGCCTGGTCACTTGCTATTCCGAAGGCGAGGAGGGGCTGCGGACCACGTTGGATTCTATTGCGATGACCGACTATCCCAATAGCCACAAAACCATTCTCGTTATCTGCGACGGCATAATCAAGGGTAAAGGAGAGGAGATGTCGACACCGGATATCGTCCTCGGCATGATGCGCGATTTTGCAATTCCCCCCGAAGAAGTCCAGGCCTACTCCTATGTCGCCGTGGCTACTGGTTCGAAGAGGCACAACATGGCGAAAGTCTACGCAGGATTCTATGACTACGGTGAAACGTCAATTGTTCCTCCCGAGAAGCAGCAGCGCGTTCCCATGATGGTCGTGGTCAAGTGTGGCACTCCGGACGAAGCCACTCAGTCCAAGCCAGGAAACCGAGGCAAACGAGACAGCCAGATTATCCTGATGTCCTTCCTGCAAAAGGTCATGTTCGACGAGAGAATGACGGAATTGGAGTACGAGATGTTCAATGGGCTGTGGCATATCACCGGCATCTCGCCCGACTTCTACGAAGTCGTTCTCATGGTCGATGCAGATACCAAGGTCTTCCCCGACAGCTTGACGCACATGATTTCTGCCATGGTCAAGGACCCTGAAATTATGGGTCTCTGCGGCGAGACCAAGATCGCCAACAAGACTGCTAGCTGGGTATCTATGATCCAGGTGTTCGAGTACTTTATTTCCCACCACCAGGCGAAGTCGTTTGAGTCTGTCTTTGGTGGCGTAACCTGTCTGCCCGGCTGTTTCTCCATGTACCGCATCAAGGCGCCCAAGGGTGGCCAGAATTACTGGGTCCCCATTCTCGCGAATCCCGATGTGGTCGAGCACTACTCGGAGAACGTCGTGGACACACTGCACAAGAAGAACCTGCTTCTCCTGGGTGAAGATCGGTATCTCTCAACGCTGATGCTCAAGACCTTCCCTAAGCGTAAGCAGGTCTTCGTTCCACAGGCGGTCTGCAAAACCACCGTACCGGATAAGTTCATGGTACTGCTTTCTCAGCGTCGCCGTTGGATCAACAGTACGGTCCACAATCTCTTCGAGCTGATCCTTGTCCGCGATCTCTGCGGGACCTTCTGCTTCAGTATGCAATTCGTCGTGTTTATCGAGCTCGTGGGTACTCTGGTGCTTCCTGCCGCCATCAGCTTCACCTTCTACGTCATCATCATCTCCATCATCCAGAAACCCGTCCAGATCATCCCGCTGGTTCTCCTGGCGCTCATCCTCGGTCTCCCCGGGGTTCTAATCGTGGTCACGGCGCATCGGTTGTCCTACCTGCTGTGGATGATCATCTATCTCATCTCGCTGCCCATCTGGAACTTTGTCCTTCCTACATACGCCTACTGGAAGTTCGACGACTTCAGTTGGGGCGACACCCGTAAGACGGCAGGGGACGACAAGAAGGACAGCCACGAATATGAAGGTGAATTCGACAGCAGCAAGATCACGATGAAGAGGTGGCGTGACTTCGAGAAAGGTAAGGCCCCACCAGATCGCAGGGCGCTAGGAGACTCTGGTCGCTGACATCTCTGCTGCAGAACGACGCCTGAGGTATGCTGGCGGCGGCTGGTCGCAGCCATCGACGAACGCGGGCGGATATTCGTGGCAGCACGGCGGATACGAGTCCTACTCCGACTACTAGGGTCATGTGTTCTCGGGTATCCGAATTTCTCGAATCTCACCTGTTGCATCTGGAAGCGATTGGTAGTTAATCGTGGAGTGATTGATATCCAGCTTCGACGGCTTTTTGCATGCGCGCCTTGTCCCATGGTGGCGTCCGGCGTTTGTTGAAGAACGTTGTACCATTTTCGCCTCTAATTTCGTTGTCCATGTTTCGACATCGAACGTCTTGCGAGTACAGCGCGGATTGTTTTCCTTTCTTGTCTCCATAGTTTCTTTTTCCACCCTCGATACATGTGATTGGCCATCATCCCGCGCCTGTGACGTGATGATGTTTATTGTTTTTTTTCTCTCTTGATTCCCTGTTTAATCCTCGATTCCCTCTCCTTCATGTATACACTGTCTTTGTTCCTACCTTTAATGGTTCGGGAAAACGATGAGAAGAAAAAGAAGGGCTAGCATCATGTACAACCCGAGGATGGGCACCGCAGAGGACGCGGGGATCTCGACGACCTCCTCATCCCCTATCCGTTGGCATATGGAGATATATCTTGGTGTAGGATATCCATAGTGGCCTTAACACGAACATGTTTACTACTCGGTATCAGACACACCGTGAAGTCCATGGATTCCCTGCCCGGGTCGGGACCCTGGCCCGAAGCCTCAGGGGTGTGTAGGTACATTACGTCGAGTGGCTGGATGCCGTACTGCGTCCAGGCGAGGAGGCACCCGACGGGGCTGCGCGGTGCTAGGTGAGCTGTCATATTTTAGGGGCAGGATGGATATGCTGGATGACGTTAGGATGACCGGCCGGTGCTTGCTGTCGGGGATGCTTGTCATTGACCGCTCACGTCTTGGCATGCCGCCCTCTGGGAGCCTGTGGGTTGGACCCCAGCTCAGGGGTGTCGGGCGGCGGCATGGTGCTTGCTGGCTGTCTGGACAGACATGAACCGTGTACCACAGCTCCTGAGCCGTGCAACGGAGGATTTCCTGCACCGCGGCCCGTGGATGCTTCATCCACGGCGACTGCTTGCTTCCTTTCCGACGTTGTCGTGGAGGACCAGGCGGAAGCGGTGAGCAGCGGCAGATCCGCGCGGTCACGGGGTTCTTTGTCCGCGGGGAAGACGGAGGCCCCAATCCTGGGTGTGGATGGAGGGCTCGTCCTGCGCCCGATCGAGGCTCCTGGAGCCCTGGATGTTCCCCTTCTCCCCCGCTGCAGGTCGTCCGTTTCGTCACCCCGTGCAGAGCCACGACGAGACCAGGGGTGGTCGTCCTCTGTCCCTCGCTGCGAAGGACGGACACCGGCGCTGGGCCGCGGCTTGACTTTGCGCCGCCCGCAACGCTATCTCGTCGTCCGTCGGCGACGGCGGTCCAGGAAGGGGTCCAGGCTGCGGAATCTGTGTCACGATCGGTTCATGCCTCTGCATTCCAAATAATATCCAGTGCTGCAGATAGCAAGCCGCGATCGGAGCCCCTCCCGCTCGCGCGCATCGACCGAGTTACCGACCTGGACCTGGCTCCTCCGGTCGTATCGTGCCCGATAACGCCAGCTGGATCCGAGTCATCATCGACCCTCTCCTGGTCTGCTCCAAGCCTCCATCTCACATTGTCCCCTAGCTGCTCATCGTCGCTTCAGTCGACTGGTCCAATTTCCCGGTCAGCGTGGCCCTCCCATCGTCTCAGGTTCGGTAAGTGGCGCCCGACTGCATGTCGATTATCGCACCCCTCCTCGACCCCGCATATTATCCCAAGCCCCCACGGCTGCCATGTTGTACGGCGGCTTCTGCACTTCCCTGCCTGCCCTCTCGTCCTTGCTGGCTCTTCTGCTGGGTAACGCCACGGCGGTCCTACCTAGCGTCTCGTCGATGCTGGTTTCCATCCGACAATCCCTCTGTTTTCTTTTTCCCGTTGCGCTCTTTGTTCTTTTTTCTCGGGGTGACCGAAGCACTCCCATTGATCTCTCCCTTGTGCTTGCTGCCATGGTCTGCAGCTTGATATCTTCTAGCTGACTCACAGTCCTTTGGATCGCTAGCTTTTTTTTTTTTCTTTCGCGCCTCTCTGGCGGTGCGGTTTTTGAACTTCTTGTAGATCTTTTTCTTTTGTCTCGGAACTTGCTGCGTTTCCGCTGCATTTGATCGATACCCGGCCTTCGATTCGATCTTTGTATCTACTTGTCCATACCCCTTTTCTTTACCCCACTATATATTTCCTACGATATCTCTGCACACGATCTTGCGTCTCGAGACTTGACAAGCAGGTGCTCAAGAGCAGTCTTGTCATGTCCTTAAGACAGTAGCGAACGCCAAGGTAGATTATGTTTTGTATACTGACTGACAAACATCTGGCTGACCCGCTTCTCAGCTCCTCCGTATCCACGTCCGGTGAACGTCAGGTATCCACAAGGACAGTCATTTTCCCGTCGATCCGACTGAATTGCTTTGGGGCTTCGGGTTCGTCGCTTGTCGAGCACCTACGAAGCAATTCCACTCGCTCTGGTGGCAATCCTTTCCGATATCGACTGTCTTCCCATTCGTCCCATTTCTAACCAAGGGCTGGTCTTACCGAAGCTGAGTTCTACGGGAGATCTGAACTGAACGCCCGGGGTGGGTTTCACGACCGGCTCCAGCAGACCGAGACTGGGGAGCTGAAATCCTTGGAATCTCGCCTGGTGCTTGGATAACCACCCCCAATCTTGATACCGGACCCTATCGCACTTGACAGAGATATCTTGGTTCTGGCCTGGCAGGTCCAGCGTCGTTGGAAGCCGGAAATTCGAAATTGGCGACGCCAAGTTCCATGCGGGGCCCAACGGCAGGGGTGCTTGGTCAGGGCAACTCTGCCTTCTCCGCACCCTCCTGGTCCTTCTCTGCTATTGGGAACAGCAATGAGCGGTCCAATTCGTCGTCCCGTGAGGCTCCCGGATCGAACTTGGACTCTACAGAGGGTGCTTCCCACGCTCAGGGTTCTCCGTTGGTCCGTGGCGCATCGTCCGCATATCCCGAGCAGAATCCGGTTCCGGCTTCCTCAACCACCGCGAATTATTCGATTTTGGTTGATAATATGGAAGCCAGGTCATCTAATAACTTGGACCGCGGCTCCCCCGCTCCCGGCGAGACACCATCATTGGGCTCTGGCTTTGACCTTATTCGCGCAGCAGTTGCCTCCATGAATGCTGATCCCGCCTCGTTTTCCTCTCCTCCCGGCGTGGGCGCCGCCGTGACAACCACGCCCCTTGGGCATGAAGGTCAGATTCACAATCACATGGAGATGTCGGGTGTTCTGCTCACCCACTCGGATACGATCGGTGCTCCGGCTAGGCCCAGCTCAGCGTCTTCAGTCGCTAGTAGTCCAGAAGACGACGGGGAAGTGTCCCACCACGACATGATGGAGAATTTTGTTGCGCTGGAGTCTGGGACGTTCAGGTCAGAGCCGGGACACACTTCAGATTCTGAAATGACAGAAGCTGAGGAATCTCGAGACGGAGTTTACATTTCTCATGGTTACACGGTTACCAATCACATGCACCTTCAGGCAGTCGTCCACCAGCTTTTCCAAAATAGCGGAATGGGACATAACATTTCGACAATCCCGGAAGACAGCGAGGACGGAAATGAAGGGGCTCTGTTCCAGGATTACGACCCCGTCATTGAGCCTCTCCAAATGGCTCTTTTCGAGCATGACGACGATCCGGACGACACGAGGAAATTTTACCTGGGCGACGAGGATGACATCGGTTACAGCAAGTCGACATGCCCAGCGGTTGCGCCGCTGACTGAGATCGATTTCGACGACTTTTACCAGGAATCCGATTCCCAGCCAATGCCGCAGGGTTCGGATCTGGCTGATCCTTCGTTCTCCGCCAGTCAGGACGAGCATGATTACTTCGATGATGACTCGAACGATGAGGGGTTTGGTGCGGATCACTTTCCTGGTTATCTACATGGGTCAAGTATGGCTCCCTGCTTCCCCGCGTGGCGATTACTTCTTAGGTCGCTGTGGAGATATTTCCTGGGATGAGCGCTGACGATTGGAATGTTTAGCCCATGAAAGGAACCTCACGATCGACCAGTTCATCCGACAGTGGCTGGCTCAGTCCACAGTATCTCCATTCAAGGAATTTCTGCCACCCCATACGCCTCGATTATCGCCAGAAGCATCGAACGCCACCAACTGGGCTCGGCCCGAGAAGATTGTGCGTCCCAGCAACTATCACCATGAGTTCTACGATATCCAGCAGATCCCTTGGCGGGAGAAGTTGCGAGTCCCTAGATCGGCTGCCCGAGCATTACGCGACGCGTGGTACACCTCGTACCATAACCTGGACTACTCGCCTCCGGAGGTGAGCGCTCCTTTTCTTTGCCTGGGAATCATGGAGTGGGGTTCTGACAATGCTGCAGTTCGAAAACAAGCTACCCCTCCACGAGTTCTATTTCCAGGGAAAGGCCATGTACACAAAGCACAGGGCTATGATCGAACACTTCCAGCTGCGCAATCTGATGTCTGTTACTTCGCACAACACGGTCCAGTTCGCCTACGACTCGAAGCTGTACTCGTGGACACCGGCGTATGATGATCTTTCTTGCCTCATCGACCTTTCCAAGCCTTCGCCAGAGTCAGGATTTCAGAGTAAAGTGAAGATCTCGACCATGAAATCAAAGTACGGCATTTCGATTGCCGGTGGCTTCTGCGGAGAATACGCCCTTCGCGTAGAGGGCACGAAAGGAGGAGTTGTTGAAGGCATCGTCACAAAGGATTACAACGGGATCACGAACCACATCGACATTATCCAACACCGCACAAATCGGTCGCCGGTTGCTGTCTTCGCGTCGAACGACAAGCGCCTTCGGATTCTGGACTGCGAGACAAACACCTTCATCGGCGAGCATATCCTGTCGCGTGCTATCAACTGCACGGATACCTCGAACGACGGCCGCCTTCGAGTCGTCATCGGTGACTCGCCCGATGCATGGGTCATCGAAGCCGAAACAGGACGGCCGATCCAACCGCTTCGAGGTCACAGGGACTTCGGATTCGCCTGCGCCTGGTCCCCGGACATGCGGCACATTGCCACCGGCAACCAGGACAAGACGGTCATCATATGGGACGTACGGATGTGGCGCATCTTGCAGACAATTGATTCCGACGTTGCTGGCTACCGATCGCTTCGTTTCTCGCCGGTTGGCGGCGGTCCCCGTACGCTGCTGATGTGTGAGCCGGCCGACCGGATCTCCATCGTCAATGCACAGACCTTCCAGACTCGTCAGGTCCATGACTTCTTCGGCGAGATTGCCGGAGCCGACTATACTCCCGACGGCAGCGCGATCTGGGTTGCCAACGCCGACGACTGCTTCGGTGGCTTCATGGAGTTTGAACGAAAGCAGTGGGGTCAGCGGTTTGGCCTGTCGTTCACGATGAAGCGGGAGATCGAAGCCAGAGGTGAAGAATATCATCCTGATCTCCCGAACGAGTGGCTTCGCGAGTCCGAACTGGACGATGACGAACGGTGCATCCTCAGCGCACGTGAGAGGCAGCTGAGGTTCATGAGAAATCTGACTGCGGAAGAGCATGACGACCTCCTCCTGTAGCGAGGAGGACAAGAATATATGGGTTTTTCTTTTCTTTTTTGTTTTTTCTTTTTCTCTTATTTGTTGTTTGCCCTACTTTTCCGTATTCGGACCAAATATATGGATCGGGATTGGCAAGAGGGGAACCACACGGAGTTTTATTATTACATTTGGAAACGGTCGAATTGGCTTTGGCCCAAGGCCAATGGATCTGATTGCATGCATATATGGGGAATAATACCGGGCGTGGCATTCGTTCAGAGCGGGGATACGATATGATCTGGGATATATGATGGCTGTGAATGAGATTTCCATTTCTATGATTGCCTGTGCGAGCATCAGCATCAATGTTGCATTGCCATTGCATTGCACTGTCATATATTCATTCGTATTGATGGTTCCTTTTTTTTCTTCCTTTTCTCTTTTCGGCCCTCGTTTTTATTTATATTTGGCTTATTATCATATTATGCATATATCTTTCATTGAAGCATTTTGTGATGAGGGGGAATGCCTATATTAGTAAACACTTATTTTTAAGCGTGCATGTGTGCTACTTGGGGAATTTCTTTCGAAGGAGGAGGTAATGATGAGAGAGGTTGGGTTGGGTACCGCGAGATCTGATGATGTATCAGCTGGGAAATCACAAGTGGACTTGGTGCTTGAGCATTTGAACCTTGTTCTCTGTACTAATTAATCAAGTTAATAATACCAACCATTTTTTTTTTTTTCAGCCTTGGAATCTCAGGGAAGCACCCATGGAATTTTTAGCATGTGCAACACACCAATATGAATATATCTTTACTCCCACAGGCAGAGAACACAACTCACTCCTTGAACAAGACAAAGAAGAGAACCCAGATAACTAGCTAGCTAGCTAGCTAGCTATCTAGCTAGCCTTTTTTTTTTCTTCATTGTATTGTTAATCCTGCCAGCTTAGATAGCAAATATCGATTCAAGTAAAATTACACTCCTGTCCCCCTGTTTTTCATCTCTCTCTCTCTCTCTCTCTCCTCTTTTCCTGGTCTTCTGTATCCGTTGAGGGTGAATTCTACCGTACCATATACTATACTGTATGCTTATAAGCCGCTGGGTAAGCATGTATGTGCTGTCCTACTCGAGTACATGTAGTACAGTACATGCTGCATGCTCACTTAGTAAGTGTGTGTGTAACATAATATGGTATAATAATGTAGGTTGGATTGGATTACATGCAAAAGGTAATATAGTATAATATAATATAATCTGTAAGTAAGTGCAGTGCACTGCAGTGCAGTGCATCTCATCCAAAATATAGATGAGGTGAGGTGAGATGTGTAGGCTACCTACTTTTTCTGTGACGGGAGTCGACAGAATGGTGATTTATTCATTCAAGTAAATATGTAAGTAAGTCAGTAAGTAAGTATGTATGTATGTAGATTGATCTCCATTTCCATTCTCTCTCTCTCTCTGTCTCTCTCTCTTCCCCCCCTCTTCATACGCAAATATGTACTGTATATACAGTCCATTACACTGTGCTGGATATCTGGATATCTGGATGGATATCTAGATACATCTACAGGAACTTGCTCGCGAGGCTCAGCAGACCCCCCGGGCCGCCCGTGCCGTCGTGCCCGCTGCCCCGGCTCTTGAGGTACATCTTAAGCGCCATCTCGGCGGCGGCGTTGATGGCGGATTGCTTGTCGGTGCTCTGGGAACACACAGGTCGATTAGGTCAGTCCCTCGGACAGGACAGTATGGAAAAGAACAGAAGGGCACAGTGGGGGGCAAAAAAAGTAAATACTCACCACCTTCCCGCTCCCATGCTGCTCCTCCCACAGCTTGCCCGCCTGCGCCATTGCCAGCCCGATCAGCTTGTCCTTGGCGGAGCGGCCGCTGTGGCCCTGGCTGTTATCGGCCTCTCCCGAGGTGAACAGCTTCAGCGCCTGCAGCGCGGCGCCCATGCCGAGCGAGGACGCGTCGTGTGTTTTGCCTTCCTCTCCGGAGCTGCCACTGCTACCACTACCGCTACCGTACAAAGCCTGATGCGCACCGATCATCTTCCCCTCGTCAATGTCATGGCCGTTGTCCTTGTCAGGGGGAAAGAACCGCCCCTTGTTCTGTTTCAGGAACGAGATGGCCTCGGCGAAGAGCGAGGTCTCCCTTTCATCTTCATCATCATTGTCGTCGTCTTTCTTAGGACGCAGGGCGCGCCGCGAGGACCGCGCGTGCTCGATAGCCCCCGCGAAGTCGTCGTCGTCAAAGTCGGCGCGGGGGTCGTAGTAGTTGGGCCCCGAGGAGCCGCCACCGCCGTACTCGGCCGGGTCGGCGGGGCGGGAGTAGGCGTATTCGGAGGACATTGTTGTCTTTTTTTTTTTTTTTTCCTTGTTGTAAAGACGGACTCTTGTGTATGTATAAGGTTGGGGGAGGGAGCTGAAGTAAGATGTAGAACAATTAGACACCGAAGACAGACGGGACGGGAGGTTTAGGTATCGACCGTTGAAACGCCTCCCGTCTCAGGCTTGCGTGTGCTCAGCCCCAATGGAGGGGCCAGGCGCTGTGCTGGACTCCGTACTGAGAGCAGTGCTCTGAGTTGTTTTCCGGCGGGGCTGCGGGGGCAGAATGCATCGATATCTGTCCTATCGTTCGACAGCTTCAACTTCCACAGAGCGCTGGGGACAAAGGGTGGATTGGAGCAGAGAGCAACCTTGGCAAGGGACGGTAGATCGCAGCATCTCTGAAGTGTACGGAGTAGAGGTAGGGAGAGAGCGGGGAGGGGAAGGATGGGGTCGGAGCAGATACTGTACTTGGTGAACCATCAGGTATAATCCCATCCATGGCAAAACCAACCACTCCCTCAAGTTCCATCTCTCACGAAGAGGGTAATTCAAGACCCAAGCCTCAACCCCAGTAATCCGATGATTGTCGAGAAACATCCATTTCACAGCGGTAACCGCGATCCGCGCCGTGCCCCGGCGCTGTAATGTTTCCCGCGTTGCCCGGTCGTAGATGTCAGAACAAGACTTGCTTTGGTTGGGGTTCATGAAGGGAGGGCGGCCTCCTCGTCTTCGTACAGGACAGGAAAAATGAACGACGTCGGCCCGCGCTGGCTCGCCTTGCTTTGCGAGAGCTGGGACGGTGATCATCCAGCAAGGTTAACGTCGCAGGACGGTAGGGGTTCTGGGAGAGGTCGTCGTACATCTGTACAGTATATACACACATACTACTTCTGGTAGCATGATCTCCTACACTTCCAACCGGCTTCAATTCTATCTACCGAGCTCACGGCCCACAAATAGCACTGCGCCAGAAGAACAGGCCAGGCTACAAGGCCTCTCTAAGCCTGCCTGCATATCTCCATCTACCATACCTCCGCAATGCTAGAATCAAAATAAAAACTCAACTCCCAAGAAAGACATGCAAAAAAGAACAAGGAAACTGAACTGCAACGAAGAAGCACCGTACATATGGTACGGTTCTGTGTACAGTACCTCAAAAAAATAATTAAACGAGTAAAAACGGGGGAAAAAGCCAAAACGCTCTGGGTATGGATGGAGGATGACCAGCCTGAATGAATATAACCACATCGATAACCCAGCTCAGCTTTGATCAGGCATGACGCTTCGCGAAGTAAAAACGGAGAGAAGAAATCTTCCAGACGAAATTCAACGGGAAAAGGAGAAAGACGGCACCGCTAAGTTCAATAAATGTTTGTTATCAACAGATGCAAGGGCAAAAAATTACAACACGAACGAAGAGCGCTAATTAAGCACCCTTCGTTGCGCAGTGCCCAGTTCACCAGTCATCGTCGTCATCTTGGTGCCCCTGCATGGCGCTCTGGCGAGCTCTCAGGGCTTCCGCGAGTCCACCGGCAAGACTCGCGTTCGAAGAGCTGTTCGGGGTACCGCGGCCGCTACCGCCAGACGAGTCTTGGGATGCCATGCTGACTGCGCTGTCACGAGGCGCGGGTGGAGGAGCAGGAGCAGGTTTCCGTCCGATGGGTCTCTTCGCTGGAGGCGCCGGTGGTGTCGGCTTGGCCTTCGCCGCCGCGGCGGCAGCAGCCGTGCCGTTCGTTAAGGCGGCGGATTTCGGCGCAGTGGGAGGAGGAGGAGGCGCAGGCTTGGGAGCAGGTGCAACTTGCTCTTCAAGGTAGGCCTCTGGAGCCCAGCCTTGGACGGAAGTTGTCATATTCATACACAGCCACCAGCCTGGAATTGATTAGTCGTTACTCATTGCAGACGAAGGCGACACTTACCATTCCCTTCCTTGGAAATAATCTGGACGATCTCGCCGGCACGTATTGAAAGCTCGTTGGAGCGGTCGCTGGTGAAATCATACAGAACCTTGGCAGTCGGCTTCTTTGCTGGGGGTGCAGCAGGAGGTGGAGGCGGCGGCGCTTTCGCAGACCGCGCAGAAGATGTCGATTCGTTCCGAGTATGAGAGGCCGCAACTGCAGCGACAGGTTGGGGAACAACCTTTGACTGTGCGGCAGCAGCAGGCGCCGCAGTGGACTGCGTAGTCGACTGCGGTAGAGGCTGAGGCTGAGGAGTAGGTCTCGCAGCAGCGGGCTTCGACGGACCACCTGGACGCAGCAGCTTCCCTTTCGTCACCGGTCTTGCAGCAACTTGCTTCGGTCGTGGCGTTGGCTTTGACACTGAGTCCGGCGGCTCGCCAGGCCCAGTGTGGATTGTACCGCTCTTGTAAACGTCATCACGGGGAACGGCAGGATCCTTGATGGCTTTAACAGTAGCCAGCTTCCCTGGTTTCTTGTTGTACTCGATCCTGCATCTTTGTAAGCACTGCTGTTGATGTGAGAGCACATCTGTAACACTTACGTTTCTCCGATCTTCAAATTCAACTGGCCGTGCAAGGCGTTCGTAAGGTGGGTAAAGAACTCGGTCTTGAATACGCAGCTGATGAGTGGATCTGGCTCCTGTTGAGCGCCGACGACAATAGAGAACCAGTCATCTTTGAGGTTGGAGGTGCTGACAGTCTTGATTGCACCGACAGGGATTGTACGCTCCGATGAGATGACCAGCTGGTTATTGACAATGTTTTGCACCACAATGTAGACATGCCTGTTTGTCTGGTGAAGTGTTAGTTAAGCAATAACTGTCAACGATATATATATAAAACCTACCAAAACCAGAATACGTGGCGAAGGCTTGCTGGAACGTCCGAATTTGGAAACCAGGATCTCGCAACGGCAGGAGAAGAGAACAGGATCCGATCCTGAATAATATAGTTAGGTCTCGTCCAAGCGAAGACAGTGACAGGGAACTCACCAATGCCAGCACCGGTGCGGATCATCTCTCCAGGACCGCCGTTGTTACCAACACCAATATAGTCACCCATGAATCTGCGAGAGCCCAGCAGACTCATCCTTCTGCGTTCCTTCTTGCCTTGCAGCACTTTGTGGCCTTGGTCACGAAGCTTGATGTATTCAAGACCACCAGTGGTACGACGCCAGAAACGTTGAATGCGAATTGCACATTCGGTGCGATACCGAAGGTAGTTTCTCCAAGCGCGCTGGATCCTGATAGCCATGTTGTGCCAGTAGCGGTCTCGCATGTGTTCCAGGGCAAACAGCGTCTCGGGAGTCTTGATAAACGCTTTGGTGACACCTATCTGGTATTCTTCGGCGGGGATACCGGTGTCCTTCAAGATCTGCCGAGCACCAGACTCCGCATCCCCAGTCCAGATATAGTCGCCTGCGTACGACGTCTTTGGTGAAAGGAGGTAGAAACGCTCCACAAACTTATCGAAGGTCTGACGGTACGCAAACCCTGCACGTCGGATACGCACGTTCTCCTGAAGACCAAGGTACTTGATTTGATGTAGGACGTTGGCCTCGTTGTACTCCTTCGGAGATTTGTTTTCATTCGGTTTGATAGTCCGGATGTAGGATGGCTGACATTTCATCAATGTCGTCACCAGATCGTTTGCCGAAGCCTTGATCTTATCACCAGCAGTAGGCGGCCGTCTCTTGTCATCCTGGTTGACCTGGTTGGGGAACAGTGTATGAAGGAAACTGTTGGAGCTTGATTCGATAAGGTTGAGTAGATCCTTCAATAATTGATCCTTGTTCTTGTCGGTCATGCCTTCGACAGTGTAGGTGACATCTCCGGCATAGTGTTTAATGATAAACTGCCCCTGGCGATTTTCGAAGTTCGGGTTCTGCGAAAGGAAGTTGAGTCTCCCCACGAATGTCTGGTCTGCAGCACTGGAATCCGCATGGGCAGTCGCACAAGCGTCGTTCAGCGCGGCGAACACACCAGGTGGCCGCTTGTCTTCGATCAGCGAGCACACAACCTTATTGTCGAAATAGCTAATGGGCGTCCACTTGATCTGCTCGCGAGCATACTCCTCCTGCTCGGCTTTCAGAGTCAACTGAATGAAAATCTGCTGGAGTTTCTCGTTGACGTAGTTGATACAGAGCTGCTCGAAAGAGTTCCTCTCGAAGATTTCAAATCCGTAGATATCAAGGATGCCAATGGAGGTTGCAACAGCCCCTTTGGCCGTCAAAGAATTGTTGACACGCTCAACAATCCAATCGAAGAGGTTGAAGTAGATAGCCTTGGCAAGAGCATCCCGGACGGCGGTGGCTTGGACAGTGTTCAGCGGGACCTCGTAGACGGAGCCCCTGCGACCTCCACGAGCAGTCTCCATGATTCGCAAAGTGAGCGCCTTGTTCACCTGCGCAGGATCCACCTCGAGGAGGTAGGCGACAAAGTCGACGACGGACTGGTCCGTGATCGACGCGTTGCTCGAGTCGTCCTCGACAAACTGGATATTCCCAAGCCATAAAATAGCAGCCAGCATACGGAAGACGCTATCCTGTTCAGCTTGGCTCATACCAATGATTCTCATCGCTTCGAGGGTATCTTTGAAATCAGCAGCATCGTCGACGCCAGGGACATCGAAACATTTTGAACGGCTCGTATAGACATAGGACTGCGGTTGCTGCACGCCGAAGTTGTCTGGTTTCGACGTTAGCCTACATCAGGCTGCAAAAAAAGACCAGGCCCGCTTACCTCTGTACTCCTGCGGGGCAGCCTTTGTGAACTGGTAAAAAATGTGGAAATTTCGTTCGTTCGTGATCTGACCGACCACCCTCGATTTCTCGAGGAGATAGTTCGTGATGTTCGCTCCAACGGGTTCGCCGTTGGCGTTGAATTCCAACTCTAGATACTTTCCAAAGCGCGACGAGTTGTTGTTCCGCAACGTCTTCGCATTTCCAAAAGATTCGAGAAGCGGGTTGGTGGCCAACACCATGTCCTTCGTCTGTTGGATGGACGAGTCGCTCCCTCCGGAGACACTCGCAATATATTGCATTATCCGCTTTGCCGCTTCCGTTTTGCCGGCACCCGACTCGCCGGAGATGATCACACACTGATTCTCCTTGTATGATTTCATGTTGTAGTAGGCCGACTCTGCCACCGCGAAGACATGGGGAGGGACTTCGAGACGGTTCTTCCCGCGGTATTTCTGGAGGACTTCGTCGGTGTAGATGCCCACTGCGACGGGGTTAGCACGATCTGTAAACCACATATGGGAGCTCAGGAGCACTCACAGTCTCGAAACGGATTGACTGATACCAGCACATGGCCGATATACGTCTGTCAAAACCGCGTCAGCCTGGATTCATGCCAGAAGCGATGACTCGCGACCCTTATAGGGAGCACCTACATAGATCTCGCCATGTTCAAAGCGGATCTTCAAGTTGTCGTTGATGGCCTCGTTCGAGATCTTGCTGAGCAGCGTCAGATCCGAAACACCAATCTCCTTCTTCTTGGTGGACTCGAAGGTGGCCTTCTTGACTTGGGGCTTTCCCCCGCCGTCGCCAGCATCGGCCGTTCCTTTGGAGCGACCGAAGCGACTCTTCTTCTCACCACCAGCAGGGCGTCGTGATTGACCCTGGACATTAAGTGCGCAGTTAGTAGCAATGCCACGGGTGCGGGGGTGCATGAACTTACCATCTTCTATTAACCCCCCGGGGCGCAAACTCACTGCCAAATCTGACCTATCAGTTCCACGTTGTTATCTCCTGAATGCACCGCAACAGGAGAGACAGGACAGGTCTGTGGGAAACAGCTGCTCATGAAAGTCTCATAACAGGTGTCAGATGGCACCCACGACGCCAGAGCAGCAAAAAGGAGAAATCTCGCTGTGCAAAGAGAGAGTGAGGTGAAACTGCTGCTTCCGGAGTCACCGTCAGGCGCTCCCACGCCCACTGACAGGCGATGCGGCGGGCGGTGGGCGGCTACGCCACACGTGTGGCTCCGGGGGCTCGGGGGGTCGGGCGGACAACGCGCAATCCGCCGGCTTGCTCGGCTGTTCCTGGCCTGCGCGACTTTTTTTGCTGCCTTGGCGGCGGCTCAGGGTAGCATGAGAGCAGCTCAATACGTCATCTGTGCCTTTGTGGACTGCATTTTCAAATCTGATATTAATTCTGCTTTTTTTTGCTGCGCGTACAGGTAAACGCGTTAGTTATACAAAAGAAGCCGTTGGGCACACAGGGGGCACCAAGTGGAATCATAATATGCCTTCAAATTGAGGCTATATCATTTTAGAACAGACCATTGCAAACTAACCATAGAGATACCTATAGCTTCCGCTAAGCTTAAGAATACAAATGCTATTCCTTGATTCCTCAATACCCCTGTTGATCGTTTCTTGTTGAGGTAGATTTACTGATAAGATGTATATCTGCAAAACCTCGCAAATCCCTCTAGACACAGGAATGCATGCAAATAAACAGAGAGCTTCAACAACCTAATGTACAATACTTACTCGCAGACACGATCCTCTTCCCAGAATCCCAGAATCCTCCTTGCTGTTTCGCTGTCAAAGTGGTCCATCATGAGAGCCTGTCCCTCCCGTGTCCTGACAGCACGACTCAATGCGGGCAATGACGGGAACAAATCACTCAAGATATTGGTGTCGGTCTCCGAAAGCGGATGATACGGAGCTGACGTCGTGACATGGGCCAGCAGTGATGTGGGAAGAGACGGAGTCGGGTTCAGCTGGGGTGCATCCGCGAGACCGTTTATGTATTCCTGGATCGAGGGCAGGAACGCAGCAGAGTCTGGGACAGGGATTATTGGGATTGAGACGGACAGGGAATTTAGAAGACTAAATTGATAGATGGACATCAGCACATGATCGGTGAGCATAACCCATGACTTGCACGTATGTCTGTGCGTGTACGTACAGCGCTTGGACATCTAGGAGTCCACCCAGGTTGCATCTCCCACTTGCGCTGGTGTATGCTTCTTCGGAGAGGAGGAACGCAACGGCAATATCTCGACCACCTGTGGAGGTGGAGAAATGTTGTAATCTGCTGGTGGTGTCCTGCCTGTTGGGAGCCTGGAGGGATGAGGGTGTGAGGAGAACCACGCGAAGCTCTTGCTGTCGCCGGCTGCTGGGTATATCAAAGACGAAGTCATGTGTCTCGAGACGTGACTCTGCAGTAGATCGTCAATGGAGTTGTAAGTCAAGCAGGGATGGACAAAGACCTCGAAGGCTCGTCTCTGATGCCGACGTTAGAATGGGCCCGAGCACCCTCCAGACTGGGCGATTTCGTAGAGAGGAGCAGAACATAGTATCTCAAAAGCTTGCTGTTAATGACACGTTTGATTTTTAAGTAGCCCTATAATCTGAGAGTCCTGTGGTGATGTACGTACAGTAGACGCTCTTTAAATCATCGACAGACAACACTGTGGAGAGGAGATCTGGTTCGTTCATATTGTTCATACCGTTAGCTGCCGCTGTCATGGCCCTATATATATATGCAGGAGAACAAAAGCGTAACATTGAACAACCAAACATCAAAACACCATGTCATCCACAATGATATGCACCATTCCATGAATATGGGGAGGGGTATCTAGAGAGAAAATTGTCTATGCTCGATCACATAATTCGCTAGATTCATATTATCGAGCAACCCCGGGAACCACGGGTTTTTATATCTTATGAGCTCTTGGATTCTGGTTTAGTTGTACCAAATACTCCTTGTATCAACGAATTCAGCGATGACTTGCCCGCTGAGGACTGCGACTCCGGGGAGCCTTGAGTTGCCTTGCCGGCAGACTGTTGAGGCGCGGGCCTTTCCTCATCCTTACCAGATGAGACATATGATGAAAGGCGCGCGAACCAGCTATGCGCCTTTGCTTCCTCTTCCTCCTTCTGTTCTACCTCCCAGATTTCACGTGGCAAAATCCTCTTCGAGTTCGAGGATTTCTTGCCCTCCTGGGTCTTCGCCTTCAGCTCCATGAGCTCCTTCTCCAGGGCAACCAAGGCCCTGCGGGCAGCCTTCTCTGACTGCTCCAGTTCAGCTAATCGGCCCTCCACATCTTCCCTCCGGGTTGTCTCCTTCCGTCTCGATCTCCACGACTCGAAAACGATCAATCCACCAGCCACCAAAAACAGGAACGCCTCACTGATGAAGTTGGCACCAGTGTCAATGGCCTTCGACTCTGATAGTGGTCGAATGTGCGGTTTCGGTACTGGTTTCGCAGCCTCGAACGCGGCCTCTTTGGCTTTCGCAGCAGCCGCTTCTTCCGCTTTGGTCTCGGCCTCGGTTTTGACAGTCGGGACGGTGGGCTGGAGTTTCTTCACTTCGGCTTCTGCGGCTCGCTTTGCGGCTTGCCTTTCAGCAGCAGTGGAATCTCGAAGGAGGCCTAATCGCATACGCATGTCCACTCTGTGGAGGGCCTGTGCGAAGGAGACGCAGAGACGCCTGAAGCGTTCATGTTCGCGGGCTTGTGCTTTGATTTGATTCTCCACATGGTCAGCATGTCAAGTTTTATTTCCGCAAGCTAGGCGCCATGACATACAGCGATGGGTTTCGAGAGTGTGCGGATAAGCAGAGAGGAGAGTTTCAGGGTAAGTGACATTGTTGGATACGTATATCTGGATCGTCTCTCTAGTCGCTTGGCGGGGCCGATGGTGAGAAATGAGAGCTCTCAGGGGAAACCTAGAGGGCTTAGAAGGAGTAGTCCTCCATAGACTGCAGCCCGAGGAGCGCTGCTTGTCCTTAATAATCGTGCAATGGCGAATTGACACAGAACGAGCCCCTCAGCCTTCCCTCTATCCGAAGTCACCGTAAGGCATCCAAAGCCTAGGAATCATCTAGCCTGGGCTTAGCAGCTCCGCTGCGTTCTTAGTGTCCACTCCACTGTGACACTTGTCCAGCGACTCCACTGCGGTGGACGGCGTCAACCCGTGCTGGATGATGTAAGCCGCGGGCGTGGCCGCCTTGTTGTTCCGGCTCCGGATCCCGTGTTTATTCGTTTCCTCTTTCAGCAAGCGACGGCTGCCAGCCGTCAATTATTCCTACGGAGTGTATTCTCTCCACAGGCCCATTTCAAGGCTGCGCAGAGCTGTCGTAGCGTCACGGTCGTTGATGGTTGTGTTTATGAATACTTTTCTACGGGCTTTGCATTTGGTAAGCATACCCTGTTGCGCTACGATGTTCTTTTTCATCTTAGGCCACCTTCGGGTGTTGATCCTCTTGGTCGCGGACATTTTCTGAAACTGACCGCAACAGGAGTAACGACTCGAAACCTGCGCTCTTAGAATACCGAACTTTTTGATATATTTGTTCCGCGCTGCCATAATTTACGACTTTAACGACCTCTCTGCACTGCATTTCTTGATTCCCATGAACGTCCGCACAGGTTCCGCACGAGTCGCGATACGTTGAGACGAGTCGAAGACCCTACCTTGTCGGGGGGAGCGATGGAAGCTTTGTCGCCCCTATCCACAAATCTTCCAGTCAAACCAAAAGCAAACGTGAATCGAGTAAAGCCTGGCCAGGAGGCGGCGGCTGCCGCAGCTGCCCAAAAGGCAGCGCCTCCTAAACACCAGCACCATGCGCGGCCGCCTCCGCCCGTTGTCACGGAACCAGGCGAAGATGGAGAGCGATATGCAACCGGTCCATTCCTGGGGAAGGGTGGCTTTGCTATTTGCTACGAAGGGAAGTTGCTGCGCAATGGCCGTGTATTCGCCATGAAGGTGGTGAAATCGGAAATGAATCAGAGGAAAATGGAAGAGAAGGTTCGGGAATGCGCAAACAAAAACAAAAGGGAAATGAAAACAATTGACCGAGTTTTAGTTTCGAACAGAGCTCCAGATCCATTCGAAGATGCGACATCCGAACATTGTCCAATTCCATCGTGCGTTCGCATTTGAGAACAACACTTATGTCGTTCTGGAGCTTTGCCCCAACGGATCCGTCATGGACATGGTCAAAAAGAGAAAATGCTTGAGTTTACCCGAAGTTAGACGGTTCATGATCCAATTATGTGGGGCGGTTAAATATATGCATAAGCGGAATGTCGCGCATCGAGACTTGAAGATGGGCAATCTGTTCCTGGATCACAATATGAACATCAAAGTCGGTGATTTCGGATTGGCGGCAATCATCCTCACGGAAAAGGATGAGAGTCGAAGGAGGACCCTGTGCGGCACGCCCAACTATATTGCCCCGGAAGTCATTGATAAAAGCAAGGGTGGACACACACAGAAAGTAGATATATGGTCATTGGGCGTGATATGGTGAGCTCTCGTCTCCTACAAGGTTCGATGGCCAGCACACTTACCGAAATTACAGTTTTGCAATGCTTACCGGGTATCCTCCTTTTCAATCAAAGACCCAGGAAGAGATATACAAGAAGGTCAGGAATTTGAGCTACGTCTGGCCTAGCGAGTCGGAATGTGGAAATTACATACCAACAGAAGCCAAGACGTTGGTCAGCTCGTGTCTCAATTTGTCCGAGGACGAACGCCCTGAGCCTGATGACATTGTCGAACATGATTTCTTCAACATGTATAACGGTTGTATTCCGCGACAGCTGGATCCAGAATGCCGTCTTAGCAAGCCTGTTTGGCTGAAGGCAGAAGATCCTCGTGGAGATCGCATTGCCACAGGCTACAGCTTAGCTTACGATGAGAAGTATATGGGGAAAGCTGCGCACATAAACGATCCCGATGAGCGTTATCTGTTCTGCAAGGACCAATTTTTTGCCGAATGCGGTGTGGGCAGAAAGCCTGACGGATCAGTGCGCAAGGCCGTGGGAAAGAACTGCTCCAAGTCCGCATACGCTGAGTGCGCCGTAGAAGATGAAAGAGGACTTCAGCCGATAGTCCCTTTCCCGGACGGCTTTGTCTACAAATACCCTCATGATCCAGACGGAGACTGGAGTGTCGCCAGCGTCACATCCCGAGAAGAAAACAGTCTTGAGACCCTTACAGATGATAGCTATGGTTCGGATATACGCAGTGGATCTCTGAGAAACGACCCAGCAACTCTAGCCAGGACACAAGCTGCTCTTGCTGCTGCACAACTTCGGCGACTGGAGACACAGCCGCAAAGTCATGCCGCAATGCTCCGGCAACAAGCTCTTCCAGTTCGTCCTTCTACTAGAAAAGTTTCAGCGGGCCGTGGCCCGCAGACAACAGCTCGACCACCTGAAGCGATGGTCAGACCAGATCCAGAGGTAGCTCCTGCCGCGGCGTCGCCTCCAGGAGGGCTGGCTGAGCCTCCTATCCGCCCGCGGCGCGGTGTTGCCCCGTCATATTCTGCGTCTTTCCGAGATTTAGATAGGATTGTTGCCGGACCAATGCCCAAGTCAAGCAGTGTTCCAAGCGGGTTGATGGTCGGAAAAACTCGCTCGCAATCGAGGAGACAGCTTGAAGCAGCAAATCAAGCAAAGCCCCCTGCGCCGCCCGACGTGTCTGAGGGAGTTGAGCCGACTGCGGCACGCCCGTATCCAGACAAGGAACAGTATCAACGTAGACCTTCTGCGACACAAGCAGAGGCTCCCGTTCCATCCAAGGAAAAGGAGAATGAAAAACCAGCCTCACGCGGAAAGACATCGGCCGAGAACCAGCAACCGACAGAAAATGCCGAAGATAATCCTCATCGGATGATACGTGGCAAGTCAGTTTCATCAGGAAACAAGCCGCGCTCGACCCTAGGTCTGAGTCCGCTCATCCATCCCGATGAAAAAGCTGAACTTCTGCAAGGATCCTCACCTGAGGATGTGGTTAAAGATATAAAAGTCCTCCTCACAAACCTGGCACCTTACCCATCCACTCGTCGCCGCCACCAGCCGCCGGCTAAGAAAACGCCCCATGCCTACGTCATCAAGTGGGTTGACTATACCAATCGGTATGGAATTGGATACGTGCTGGATGATGGGAGCGTTGGATGCGTTTTCAAAGCAGAGAACGGCCAACCGGCAAGCGGCGTCGTGGTGAGGGACGGCGAAAGACACATCCGTCGCAAGGTCCGCTGCCTTGAAAAACGAGACGGAGGTGGATATGTCTATCCTGAAGCTAATCAGCTAGTTCCCCAAAACGGCAAACCAGTAGAATTTTACGAGCTCTGTGACGATGGTCCTATTGAAAGTCGAGGTATCCGAAGGGTAATGGTACACCCTTCCGTGTTCGAGGTTAAGAGTTCCAGCAACGGCTCTGGAGGCTCTGGAGTGAGGGTTCGAACGGATGCCGGAATTGAGTGTGCGAGATGCGAAGCGGAGAAAGTCAAACGGGTCAAGCTCGTAGACCAGTTCGGGAAATACATGATCGGTTCTTTGGGCAGACATGGTGACGAAGAACCTCTGGACGAAGATGTGCTGCCAACTAGCAGCTCCGGTCACTATGTCAAGTTCTATCAGCGGCTGGGAAATGTCGGTGTTTGGGGATTTGGGGATGGTGCTTTCCAGGTAAGCGATTCCCGTGAACATCCTACAAGCCAGTTTGTTAACACATCTTTTAGTTTAATTTCCCCGACCACACAAAGCTGGTCATCTCCCATGGAAGGACCCGAAACTCGTCACCGTGGATAGACTTCTACCACCTATCCCCTTCTGCAGCTCGTTACCTTGCTGCCAAAGGCAAGATGCATCCCTCTGGGTTCGATACTCGCGCTGTGGCCTCTGATGAAGCGGCAAGTTTCCTTGCTATCGCAAGCTCCTCTCCCTCGAACACCGCTGAAGAAAAGCTTCGTGAAATCCTCGATGCAAACTCGTTCATGCAGAAGATTGATTTTGTGAAAGAGGTCCTGAAGGGCTGGATTAAATGGGGACGACTAGGAGGACGGCCACCACCATCAGCTAATGAGGACAATGGCCATGTCCACCATCCATCAGAGGTCTTCTGGGAAGGGCCCCAAGAGCGTCTGTCCGCTGCGGGAAACGCAGGCAAGTTCGTGTGGGTAACCGTCGGTGCCCCAGGAGGCGACGGAGAGTACATCTCTATCTCTCTGAAGCCAGACCAAGAACAGGGACAAGAAGGAAAAATGAACTCGAGGCAAGAAATGGAAGTGGAAGCGTTCAGAGAGAGGCTAAAGGCGTTGGGAGGGAGAGGCTAGCCTGGATGGCTGTGTAGGCGATAAGTACCTATCTTGCGTCTGACAGCGAGGATTCCTTTTTTGGGTGTTTTCAGGGTTGGATTCTCAATATATCTCTTACGTTGCTCATGGTTTTCTCTGTATAGTCAGTTATGGTTGGGCGAAATACGGGAATCGGACGTAGGCGTTTGTACCTACGTAGTCTCCTTCGGAGTCGAAATGGAATTGATGACTTACGATGTTGCCTATTCTGATATCCCAAGACTAATTGAATCCGTGCTGGATCATGCTTCCAATATGGGCCTCGTTCTTCAACCAGTCATTGTTATGATCTGAGGTACGGAAGGACAGGAGCTGCTGGCAGCGGTTGCTTCCTGTAATAGATTCTGTATGTTGGGGGCATCGTTTCCAATAGTGACGAGACAGCCATTCCTGCTTTGACAATTGAAATTTGTGATGCTTGCCGCGTCAGCTGAAGACCAGGGGAAAGAGAAGCGTTGAGAGACAATGAACAGAGTCATTTGAATAAGTAATGCAACACGGAGATTCTTGGGTAAGCTACCTCACAGCACACCCGAGATCTTATCTCTTGCCCTCGATAAGCCCTTTGGGTCGACCGTACGATGCACGTGACAGTACATGATCTAGCGTTGTTGTGATGACAAATTAAACCAGTTTGTTTGTTTCAACCTCGCCGAAGTTGCTTTAGGCGTAGATTGTTTCTTGCTAGCATTATTTCACTGCTCTTGTTGCATGAATGCAAGATAATTGACTGATCACGCCATTCACACCCCTGCCCCTCAACTTCCGCGGGGTAGAGCTGACTGATAACGGGTCATCCCAAGCTTAGTCTGTATTATTAGGCACGTGCTGCGCGGTTCCTCGAGTACATTTATAATTGCCAAAATTGCTGATCTTCTTGCCTATTTATCGTCAGTTGCAACACTGACTGAGGTGCTGTACATCGTACTCCAAGTACTTTAGCTCAGCTGTTTCCAGCATATTCTGGACTTAGCTGGTTTTTGATCCCTCTTCATAGACCGAGAGATTATTGTTGGCGGCTTTCAGCAGTTGAAAGAAAATGGGAGAAGCACCGCTTGCACAGAAGGAGCACTTGCTCATTTTGATGCCGTACGATGAGCCAACAGACGTGATAGAGGACATTCGGAAAACATTCCCGCACATCGAGGTCACCTTCTACCGGCCGCAAAATGGCCCTGGTGGTGATCGATCTCTTGCTGGGTCTCTAGTTCCGAAAGGTTGGATCTTTCTCTTCTTATTTCCTAGGTCCCGTGGATCCTGTTGCATGAAGCTCATTTGAAATGTTTCTGAAATCGTCCCCTCGAAGTTTTCGATACCTACTTCTTTAACCGATGAATGTCGCTGATATGGTCTATAGAGCTCTGGCAGAAAGCAACTATCCTTGCCACGACGTGGTATATACCGAACCCTGAAGATGTTCCGAGGTATGCACACGCCCGATCGTCGTGTGTAAGACGGTCGTATTGAGAGTTGATGTCTTGTCTCTAGGTTAAAACTTCTCCATACGCTCTCTGCAGGCGTCGACCACCTCGTAAATCATCCAATTGTTACGGAGACCAACATTACCATCACCACGAGCTCTGGAATTCACGGGCCGCCTATCGCAGAATGGACGGTGATGAACTGGCTCGTCGCGTCGAGGAAATACAATTTGACTTACGAGGCCCAGAAGGAGCACAAGTGGGTTGAACACAAGGAATTTCTGGGATCGTTGCAAGATCAGGTCGGGAAGAGAGTCGGCATCCTTGGTTATGGAAGCATAGGACGGCAAAGTAGGCCTCATTTGACCCTGGGATGATATCTTTTTCTTTTCTTATTAACATCTATGCAGTTGCACGTGTCGCCGTCGCTCTCGGTATGAGCGTCTACGCTTATACTGCCTCGCCCCGTCACACACCCGAGTCGCGTCGTGATACGGGATACATTGTCCCTGGAACAGGGGATCCGGACGGCACACTACCTGTCTCCTGGCACCATGGACGAGACAAAGCGTCCCTTCACTCGTTCCTCTCCCTCGATCTGGATCACTTAGTGGTCTGTTTGCCGCTCACTCCAGAGACCACTCACCTCCTGGGCGCCGAGGAATTTTCCATTCTCTCATCGCACTGCACGCGCCAGGGACGCAAGCCGTATCTGACCAACATATCACGGGGCAAGATTATCGACCATGACGCGCTCATTGCCTCTCTAAAGTCCGGAGAACTGAGCGGAGCAGCGTTGGATGTCACTGACCCAGAGCCCCTGCCTAAGGACCACCCGCTGTGGGACGCACCGAACCTGCAGCTCAGCCCGCACATCAGCGCGCTTGGTATCGAATATATCCCACGGTCTCTGGATGTACTGAAGGTGAATCTGGGCCGAATGGAGAGGGGAGAGAAATTGATAAACGTCTACGAGAGGAGAAAGGGATACTGATTTCCCCCTCGCGTGCTGGTTCTCGGTGCTGCTCCCTTCCATGACAATCCATTGCAGCGTGCTCATTTTCTTTCTTTTACAGAAGGAGAGGACGAGATATTATCAAGGAATCGCAGAAGAACAATCACGTCGAGAGAAGATGAGCAACCATTTACTGATCATTTGATGTCTTTCCTTTGCAACACAAGATATGTTCCTGTCTCCTCCGGGGCATGAGCAAGGAGCGCATCATCAACGCCTAGGAGTTGCCTGCAGCGTCCATGCCTGCTCAGAACCTTTACAGTTTCATTCCTCATGTCCATCTTTTCTTTCCTGGCTTCTGTAGCGAACTTCCTTTCTGAATACATAAACTGATAGAGAAGATTGCCAAACAGGATAGCTAATCTAGTCTAACCTTTTAATGGACTTACCCTCTATTACATCTATCGCGGCTTTCGCTGCATCGCGATATAAAGAGCACTGACAGTGTAGTTTGCTTGTTAACTCACTGAGATGATTCTGGAATCCTCATCTGATCGAAATAATGCCCTTTACAAGTTCGTGCCATTTGTAATTCCCTTCTTATTGTTCACATAGGTATAAATTCGGCAATTTTGTTTTATCAGATAAAACTACATTGAATTCCCGAACAATGATTAATAATTATGTAGTCCTGAGTCAGAGGCCAATACTCATACACTTCCACTTGAAGCCAGCTTCCCAAAAAAAATCCGAAGAAATCGAGAAGCCAGACCAAATTCAGAACGTCGTAAAACATACCCTCGCAGTTTCCTCCACCAACACGCCGACAACACCACATCCAACAATGATCCAGGTCCACGGATTCTTCAGCTCGCACAGCCCGGGCCAGAAGCTGTGCTTCGTCCGACGCCATTCCTGCAGCTGCTCGTACTTGTGCGGATCCTCCGCCTTGTAGCGCCGTTCCTGGCTTGCTTCGTTTTCCTTGTCTCCGCCGACGTGGCGGAGGAAGATGCAGTTGGCCAGGGGGCCCAGGAAGGTCGCGGGATGGAATGGGCCGGTGGAGCAGAGGAGTGGAAAGGAGAGGTGGACGAGAGTGTCTCCGAGGTAGCTGAGGACATGAGGTCAGTATCTAATATGAAATATTGCAGGAGTTATATAACCAATTGATCAAAGAACGCAGCTATTAAAGGTCATAACTTACTTAGGATGCCTCACAATGCTCCACACGCCCTCGCGGCATAGATCAGTACGCTCCTCTCTGTGAGATTCGAGCTGCACATCCGCCAGCACCTCCAGGGCGAATCCCGCGCTGAACAGCCCGACGGCCAGTGTCCGGCGCAGGCACTCTTGCTCCGGCGTCAGAGAAACAGTCGTATGCGGCATCCGGAACGGGAGTGTGAAGGACAGAGTGATGACGGTCAGGAAAGCCGCCTCAGGGAGGAACTGGGTGAAGAACGTCCTGTTCCAGAACCCAGGCTGCTTCTTCAACTCCTCGTACCGCGGATCCTCCCTGCCCCTGGCGATGCTCCTCGACGCGATGTGGTAGAACAGCCGCAGTCCCCAGGCGGTCACACCGCCGAGGAGCACCTTCTGCGTCCAGGACAGGGCGTTCCAAGCGACGTTGAAGCTGATATTGCCGTAGTACATGGTGCGCCCGACGGCGCTCCACCAGGCGTTGATGACCTGGCCCGACGGCCAGAACAAGTCCTTGACCTCCACACGGCCCGTAGCTCGAGAGACAACATACGCGGCAATCGAGAGGCCAGAGTGCAGTGCGAATGAGGGCAGGATCGTGGATCTCAGGATACCGACATCCCCTGGGGTCACTGGGAACGGGGAGCTCTGAAACGGGCTGTCCAACCCGTCCTCGACCATGGAGGATAGATCTAAGATCTCCATCCTGGATTCGTTTGTGAATTGGAGCGGGAAGAGCCCATTCCGGTGAGGACGTCTGGAGACTTTTGAGGTGGAGGAATGGGGATGGTTGATGTCAGGATTATGTAACATCAACATGGTATGGACACACCTCCCTACTTAGGTCTGTCCACTGTCTGACAACCAGTTTGAAGAAACCCAAGAGAATTTATTTTGTTTCTTATCTGTTCATATCGAAGGGAGCGTAGGAAGGTTTTCGAATTCAGGATGTCGGTCGGGCTGGTTGTTCTGTAACCATTGTCAAACCAAGTAGTCAATCAGAATGATAAGAGCTCCTTCCGGCTTCCGAAGTCCTAAACATACCTTTATGTCCCCATAAAACTTTGCCATTGGTCGTTCTATGTAGGTGTCTTCCTGAACGTAAGCAGGAAGCAATCTCCATCTCATTATGCTTCCGTTCTAAGGCTGTGAATGTTGGCTCCTCAGAAAACCAAGAAGATAGCCGATAATAGTCACGATTAGAAGCATCGACTTCAACTAAAGCTACAAAGAACATATACATTCACAACGCGATCCTGGAAATGATTAGCTGTATCCAAGTATAATAGCCGGATCGGACAAAAGTACTTGACGGACGGAATTACCCCGCGAGACCCCAAGTTAGTGGCGCGGGGAACGATTGGTAGCCATGGGGGGAAGATTTCCAACCAAGTCAATCAATGCTTGCTGTTGGAATCGGGCCTGTGATTCTGGTTTGCTTGACGCAAGCTGGATGTCCAAATATACTAGATTATTGTCTGCGGCTTAAGATATGGGCCTCATATTTCTAGTTCTCAGAAATGTTTCAGTTTAGCCAATCATTGAACAGCACACCATCTTGCATACAAATCAGGTGTACGTTCGGAATTTTATCCTATAGCCAATGACTTCATATGATCCCTTGTCATAACAGCTCTGCTATGTCTGGAACGCGTAACTGATCAGTGTTTTGCTGCTTTAACAGCTAACTCGTGCAATAATTCTGTTCAATTCCACACAAAGACCCGCTAAGGCGTTTCATAGGCGCCAGAACCATCTGGTGCGATGGAGTAACAGAGTTCATCGAAATCGTCGCCCCCGGACGCGTAGACTTACTTCCAAACGCGTGTCGTACACGCTGATGAAATAGCCTGTTGCCGTGATCGTGACTGAGAGCGATTCGGAGGTCGCCTTGTTCGTACAGTATTCATTCCGGACCATGTTTCTACTGTAAGCTGTTAGTGTGCTAGCTCCACTATTGACTTGGCAAATAATGAAGAAAACATAGTTTTTACCTTGAATATTGCGAGTTTCTCCAGACAAGAGTCACAACTAAATCTTATAACTGGTAGAAGGTTAGGGTGTGGCTTTTTCTACAATTCCAAGTGCATGCGATATACAAAGCTGCTTATTTCTGCCGTGTAGGGGTTTATCCCAACGAGTCCTGAACGGGGATATCTTTATATTCCGAGAATAAGCAATTGGCTCGAAGACATTCAGTGGTAATCTACGGTTATTACTTGAGATTAGCCCCTGGAAGAGATAGTGGTCTTAGGGGAGTCCTAACTAAAATTTAGGTCGGAATCAGGGGTTTTCTTCAGCTAAACCTTAACTGTTGCAGTACGCTAACAGTCACGTCCATTAGGTTAAACTAAAGGGGATAGTAGTGGAGGGTATCATGCTAGGCTCTTACTGGTGCATCCCGTAGCAAATTAGCAACATTGCATCAAATTTTTTTTTGTTTGAACTGACCATGCCGGGCTCAGAAGTTAATGGGCCCGTTCACCAGGAGAACGATCTTATGTCCATTTGTAAATGGATTTACATAGACAGGGAATCAGTGCCTGGACCTCGCAGTCTTATCTCTTTTGTATTGCACATGACAGAGTTCTTCGTATCTGGATCATGTCAACATGGAGATGGGGCGACTGAGGAAGTTCGACCTGGATATAGATCTATCAAGACAGATATATAAGGGGTCTATCATCACAGAACTTAAAGTCTCACCCTAGGTGGTTGGAGGATATGATAATGTAGAGAACAATCGTCAACACATTGTGTATCTTGTACTCGTCACAGTGCGACGAGAATCAAGATTCGAGCTTTCAACCCACCTACCACGCTCCATTCTACATCACTTCAACACCGAATACCTCCACTCAAGGATGATATCAAATAAAGGGAAAAAAGAATAAAATTGAAATAAACATGCAGCAGCCGGGATTCGCTGGTGGTCACCCACCCAACTACTAACCGGCCGGCGTGTGGCTTAAGTACGGCTGAGCGGACGGGAAGCCCTGTTTTCCACACCCTATGGCCGCATGTACTCTTCCCTGCTCTAATGTAGTATATAAGGGTGAGAATATGCTCCAACTTCCAGCAAGGAGTAGTCCCAGCGGTTTTGAAATGAGAAAGCAGGTACTGAGGGTTGGTGGTTACCATCTAGGCGGGAGGGTATCGAGTTGACGAGATAAGGGATAAACCGATTCATCATAGTGAGACCAACAAAAGAATCTCGCTTTTGACGCTTTTGACGCAAACGCAACATACTTGACAGTTGGTGGACGCGGAGGGCTCGGACGTTATACCTTGGCTGGCCAGTCGCGGGGCTGGGCATCTGGTCCTGATTGTTTGTTCCGCGTCGCATTCTGGTCAAACTGGAGACCTTTCTACGCCACCTGCATCCTGTGGCTGTGAAGAAAGCACCATAGTGGGCGATGTTTTGAAGTCTGTGGACGTCTGTCGAGCTATATATCAGTGCCGCATAATATCCCATTCGAGGTTGTCGTACTGTACAAGCAGCCCTTTGGTCTTAGTGTAAACGTGCATGTGTCCTGACAAGTACAATCAGTAAGTAGTGTGTAATGCATTTCCAAATTTGCTGAGGACGGTGCTGGGTGTCGAGTTGCAGGTAATGGAACTGCTAAGTGTGGACCACAATGGAGAGGTTGTGGAGGAGGTAGTTGAGAAGGTGACGCTGACAAGGCAAGTCGCGAAGTGAGGCAAAGGTACAGTATCTAACAGGATATGGGAGGTTTGATTAATTGCTTTCGTTTTATTACTTTATATACATCAGTGATAATGACAAAGTAAATGAAATGTTGATGGATTTCCTCGTATCATCCACTTTTGTTGTACGGAAGACACTGAGCTGTCCATGACTGGCCATTAAACATCGTAATCTATGTGCCATCTCGCCGTGGAAATACATTCCCATAATTTGATAACTATCCTTCGATGCTCAAACATCACGTCTCTCATCAATCGCGATAATGATCGCAATAGCTAGAGCGAATATTGTCATTAAGACCTGCACAGCAATGTAATCAGAAACTCGTTTCCCCCAAAGCATAAAACAGGCATAGCATAAAGCTTGATATGGCATAGAACTCACCCCCGCCGTCAGCGCACCTATACAGTTCAGCTCCCACCCGCCCGCATGCACCTTCCCCAGCGCGATCGCGCTCTGCTGCCTCCAGAACCGATGCGCGCCCATCCCCACGACCAGGATCGCGGTGCAGTGGCAGAGGACGGAGAGGGGCACTCCGACGATGTAGAACCCGAAGCGTGGGGTAGGGTTGGCCATGAAACGCTGGATATGGAAGAGCTGAGCGATGAGGACACCTTGCATGGAGAAGGCAAGGGATGTGCGGAAGTATGCGAGGAAGGTTCGTTCGAGGGCTTTTTTAATTGTTGTGTTAGAAAGAGACAAGGAAGAGACACGGGAATACAACTTAGATAAAACCAATTCGTAAACACATGGGAGAAAAATGTAGACTCTCAAAGAAGAACTATATACAGAAGAACACGAAACAAACTCACCAAAATGATCCCGATTACTCTTCTGCGGCACCGTCAGGGCGACATTCCTCGCCCAGAACTTCCGAATGCCTCTGAACGGCCCTGTGTCCTGGCGGACGCTGCTGGTCCGCGATCTCGTCCGACGGGGAGTGACGTGCAACTCTCCGGTCGACACCGATCCGCTGGAGAGACTTCGACGGTCGTCGTTGTCGCCATGGAGATGGCTATAATCGAGCTCTTCTAATTCCGTGGCCTCTCGCTGACTGTGGCTATCGTAGATATCGGTATCATCGTAGAAGGTTCGGGTGCTGGCTCTGGAGAACGCAGGCGTCGGCTCTGGGCCTGACTGCTGCGCGTCATGGTCGGCCATTGCTCACACGTCCGAGGCCAGAGATGGACGTTGACGACATCCCTGGGTTCTTCTTAATAACCTACGGTGACCGATAGAGACATCGAATGGAATTGAATGTGCCAGAGCAGAGCGTCGTCGGGAGGCGGACATCGTATCGGATGTCGGCGTTGCTTGCCGACGGTTCGCCCCTGGAGAAGCCGATAGAGGATGGTCATTCGCCTCCAGCGTCCAGACCGACATTATTGGCCTATCCGCCGCGCGGACCATGCTCGTCTGCTCCGCCATGAGAACAATCGCGTTTATCTGCGGAATATACGGAGTATATATCGACTCGAATCACTCGATACAGTATGCGAGAGATCTAGTGGAGGTTATCTAGGAACAATTAGGATCTATAATATGGAGAAAATGTAACCCTCGCGCCAGCCAATCCGCGTGCGTCTTTTGAAGATCAGCGATCGACATCCCCGCCAAGACGGCGTATCTCCACAAGTCCGGGGTCGTAGATAATTGACAGTTTGGCACTTCGCGTAGCTCCGATATATACTGTGGTCGATACCCGTGGGACTGTTAGTACAGTCCCGCTGATAGGAGCGTTGATTCAATGCCGCCCTCCAACTTCACTGCCAGTGTTTTTGCCTAAGTAGCCATGATAGTTTTAGGATCTAGGACCTCTACCAGACCAGGTTTAAGGTGGCATCACAATCAGCCCCCATCAAATGGGTCCATACTAACAGTCCCCCGGGTCTCGACCACACCAAATCTTCACTCTTGACGTTATCTAACTTTGAAGATAGCAAAATGCTAACAATAGAACCGCCAATTCTTCTACACCGTACGCGTGGTTCGTATGAAGTGCCATGAAAGATCAGCCTGTTAGATATATCTGTACAACCCCACCTGTCAGTGGGACCGTACTAGGACTATTTCCTGCTTCGATCTCACTAAGGCATATTAACTCTCCTGTATTGCTGGAAATAGCCATATTTATAAAAGCCCCAGTTTGAAACCGTGTCTTTTGCTCCTCTGGGGCAGTAGTCGAGATAGAAGGACGAGGAAGAAAACGGGACGCGCATGGAGCATATTGTAGCGTGCCTGCGTCAGACACGGCCTCGCAGCACTATCACCAAGCTGTATGCCCCTATTGTCAAGGAGATATTGGGACAGCTGTCTACGCGTCTTTAGACCTTTTTAAAAACGGCATGATTGTTTTCACCGTCCGCTCTGTAAGGGGAAAGGTATACTATAGGATCATAATTTGCACATAGATATTCCCCTAAATGCCAATAGAATTGTTCAACCAAAGTTTCCTATGGCCGCCAATATAAGTATGTAACCGAAATCGTACATGACGTCCGTGCCTCACAGCAAGCGTAACTCCTCTTTTTCAACAAAACAAGCTGGATTCACAAATTCTAAGACCAGGCACGCGTACAGCAATGATAGCAGGTTTGAGAGCTCAAAAAAGCCTGGAGCACCGCGATACGGCCTCCAATCGACGCGTCTCTCGTCTTGGACGGCAATAAAAACAAGTCTTGGATAGGGGAACAAAAAGTTCACACAGAAGGGTGTCGAGCCTACCGTCCTGTGCTATGAAAACCCCCCGGTGGGGATTTTCGACCGTTGTCGGGGGTGGAGAGCCGCCTATCAGCCGATCACTGTTTGTCCTGACTGTGCTAACTAGGGGGGTCAATGATATTTCGCGTTTCCTGCAAATATAACCTCTCTCCGGCTCAGGGTGCCTGCGGCTGTAGCGTCACATGTCTGCCAGAAGGGCGAGGAGCGTGTCCTTCGCCCACGACCACCATCACACGCCGCAATCACAACGCCATCCACCCGTCACTGAGTCCAGCAGTGATGGTAGCACTTGCTTCTCAGAGAATCTCTGCGTTAGGGCATCTGTCAGGCCACTGCTTGTGAGTATTGCTCCATACCCGGCTCCGATATCTCAATTTGATATTGGATAAGAGGCAGTAGCAGGTGACTCCAGGCATAACACGCAGATTCTACCTTCGCACGACGAAGATCCCGTTTTCTTTTCTCTCCAAAACAAGTGAGCAACAAAGCAAAAGCATGTCGAATATGCTTGATCATCCTCTGCCATTCACTGAGCAAAGGGATATAGGAGAGCGCATTCCGCAGTGGACGTCTTGGCCCAGGGGACCCCATGAGGATCAAACATGGCTGGTTTTGCGACAACTGCCAACAACACAGAAACATCAAAAATGCAATAATGAAGGCAAGATATGAAAAGAGGATAATTGGTACAGAATTCAACGCCAGCTGACAGCAGGAAACCGCATTCTGGCATCTGAGAAACAGCCTGAAAAGGGACGAACAACAGTATAACGCAGACATCACCGATGTGACTATCAGCCTCAATAGGAAAAGCTGAAGACCATTGTCCAATGATATGAATACGTCCTCATATCCTCTGCTGTTCATCGTCGTGGGGACAAACCGAGAAGTGACGTTGGCTCCGAAATCGGCGACATTGAGGGGTTCGAGCGTGGGAAAACCCGAGATAGAACGGCGGCATATGCTCAGCAATGATAGCTCCCGTCTTGCAATATAAAAAGAGCAGCTTGTGACCTCTTTCGCACAGCATCAGGCCTCATTGTCACTTTGATTGCAGTTTCTGCTTTATCCCTGACGTTCAGATAGACTCCACTACGGCGGGCTTTGCGGCCATCGACTGCCGAGCTACGTGCCAAGACCCGACAGATCCCCCGGTCTCTTGTTCCCCACATTCTTCCCAAGATGCCGGATCAGACAGAGAACCAGCCGGCGAAGAAGGATCACTGGTCTTCTCAGGTATATCCAGAAAGACTCCAGCAGTTCCGGCTGTTCTTCTTCTTCTTCAGTGGCGGCTCAATGGCTCATTATTCACCCGTCAGGCATATTCCGCTTCAGCATCCTTCGTGCCGCAGCTGACGAAGACCCTCCTGCGGTACCTGGATCCTCAACTAACGGACAGGGTCCTTGACATCGGCTGCGGCGATGGCAAGTTCACGGAGAATTTCCTCCCAGGTGTGGCCTTTGTACTGGGCCTGGATTCGTCTCCGTCGATGATAGAGTCCGCGAAGAAGGATTACAGTGGGCCCAAGACGGAGTTCCGCGTGGTGGATTGCCGGTTCTTGGAACAGGAGACGTCCATTGTTGATGGCACGTGGGATAAGGTGTACGTATTTCGAGATTCTGAAATCACCGCTTTATGAAACTTACACTTTTATCTATGATGTGAACATAATATGACTAACGACTTCGACGTCCTATACAGAGTCTCGAACGCAGCCCTGCATTGGATTCTGAAAGATGAGTCTACAAGAATATCGACCCTTCGTGCCATACACTCCGCTCTCAAGCCTGGCGGGGCCTTCGTCTTCGAGATGGGCGGCCACGGCAACGTCGCAGAGATCACGGCGGCGCTTCTGGGCGTCCTCGTCCGCCACGAGGTCCCCATCGAGAAGGCCCGGGAGTCGGTCCCCTGGTTCTTCCCGTCAGAGACATGGATGAGAGACGCACTGGAGAACCTCGGATTCCAAGTCGAGAAGCTGGAGACCGAGTATCGTCCAACCAAGGCGACGACTGGGCCGGACGGTGGGATCGAGGGCTGGATCAGGCTGATGGGCGCACAGATGCTCGATCTCCTCCCTGAGAATGAGAGGGACAGCGCTGTCAAGGAGGCTTGCGATATCCTTGAGACTATCCTCACGAGGCCTGAGGATGGGAGTAAATGGCTGGGATATGTCCGGCTCAGAGGCGTAGCGAGGAAGAACTGATACTTGCGGACAGGCTCTGCAGCTTTTTGCCCATATTTTGACGCAGGTAGTTTGCGATTTATGGAGATGCTGCTTGCTTGCATAGACGAGTGGTCTTTTCATGTTGTCAAGGGACACTGTATAGCTTCATCTAACGTAAATATGGCTGACTGTTTATAGAATCTAAAAAGACCTACACAAACTATTGAAAATTACATAATGCCAGCGCGCTGGTATGAAGACTTGACATCCTTCTATCCCGCCTAGAAACTGTCAGAAATGTAAATAAATGCTTCCCTCGGTATACAGGACAGCACCTCTGCCCTTCGTATGGTAGACATGTCGGCAAATATTTTGAAAGATGGATTTTGAAAGATGGACGTCGACCTCACCAGTAGCCTCCCGAAGAATATGCTTATATAAGTAATGGTAGTTATGTGCTGTTTAATCAGCATGAAAATGTGAAAAATGAGAAAGAAAATATCGAAGGGTGCAAACATTACAACATCGGAGAATAAATCATTAACTGGTCAATTAAAACACAGTTATCAGAAAACCGCCTGTCTATCACATCGCCTGTTAACGACGCCATGTAAGATGCAAGAAATATACCTAGGGTTGTTATCAGATAAATCCAGATCCCCTGTTAGCTGTCAGGTCAGTCTTGAGATGACTCTTCCACGTGTGACTTTATAATGGAGAATAGATCGAGATATAGCTCGGGTTCCGCGTCTCCGTCTACCGCTCTATACTTTTCTCGAATCAATGCCGACAATCGAGCCTCCCACAGCTTCGCGGTACTTTCCATATCCGTTGAGGAGGAAAAGGCATCCGATCCAGTTCCAGACTGGATGTATGAATCCGTTTCCCATCCCTGTCTGAATGACTTCGACAGAGATTCTAGTGCAATAGGACACGGCAAGCCGAGATCGTACAGATGAGATCCCTCGGGGATTCTTTCGAGGGGCAGTTTGCTGCTGTGCAGCCGTCGAATTTTGGATCCTCCCGCCTTTTCTGTTTGCTGGTCGAGTTCGCGATGACGCATAAAGTACGCTCGTGGGTCGTCGGGGTCTAATCGTGGAGTTCCTGCTTGTGTCGAAGCAGTTGGTGTCTTCGTATCGGCGTTAGCGTTGGCATTGGAGGAGGCCAAAGCAGCTCGCGCAGCAAGGTAGCGATTTTGATGTGGGGAACTCGAGGGAGTATAATCACTCCCTTGTGTTAGGGATTCTAAGCGGTTCTTTATCTGCAGTCGTCGAGCCTGAATGGCGGCTTTCTTCCGCCGCTCAAAATCAAGCGCCTCCTCTAGAGCAGAGCTCGTCTCCTGGGTAGAAGAAGAGTGATGTAGTAGAGATGACCATCGTTCCATCACGGGAAATTCTTGTCGTCTCTCCTCGGGTTCCGGAGAAGGGTAATCCCCCATGTCTTGGCTGGATGTGAGATTTTGTTGGGCTTGCCTTGCGGTCCGTGTGGGATCCAATGGAGACTTGAAAGGTTGAAACAGGCTACTCTGGCCCCGAACCGCGTTAGTTGTAATATCGGGCTGGGATTTTGCTCCAAAACGCTCGACAACGCGCTGTCCAGAAAGTGGCTCCTCATAATCCTGAACGGCTAGATCCTCGACAGATTGTCGAGAGAGCGAAGGCTGTGTAGTCTTCAGGAACCAAGTATCCAGTGCTCCATTTCCATAACGCTCTCTATCTCTAGCACGGTCTCTCGCAGATCTCGCTAAGAAACTCGGAGCCGAGGAAGGTGGAGACGCTTGAGAAGGTTGTATGGATAATAACGAACGTCGAGCGTCTGGTGATGTGGAAGTAAAGTCGGAATTAGAAGGACTTGGCAGTGTTGAGCTGCCTGAAAATCGGCGACTCGTTTGCATCGATTCTTCGCGTGCTCCGTAACTTTCCTGCCCTCGAGTCGGTGTTAATAATTGAGAACTGGCGTCGTTGTTCCGATGGGTATCATGCAACGAACGGACCGAGACATTCATCTTCGCTATTGACCAGGGGTTCACAGCTTCTAGGTCGCGATGCGTGACTGAGTCCTGAGAAGCACCCTCTGCCTCCTGCAATTGCGAAACATAGATTCCGGCTCGTTGAGTATTAAGAGAAGGTGGTGCAACGGAGGCATGAAATCTGGTAGGCGTCGCCTGGCTGGAAGTACGCTCCGAATCCTGCCCTTGTGAAGAGGATATAGCAGTTAGTCTTCGAGCCATGGGACCATTGCTTTCTTGTATCTTATCCACTGCTGCCTTTCCAGCATCATTGCTGGAACTGTCTATTTCTCCGTATACGTGCTTGAAAAGACTCTCCGCAAGCGAGAGAACTATCTGCGGATCTTCAAACAAGACATCGTCCTTCAAGGGTTCGATATTGGCATCATAGCTCCCTTTCGGGCATTGAATATGCAAACAGAGGAATGGATCTGAAAGAGACGCAGAGCTTCCATTGCTTTTCGCAACAGACCGAATATATGATTTAAATAATTTGGCGATTTCATTGATGGTCCCTCTCGCGGCTGACATCGGCCTCCCGTCAACAGACAGAAACTGTCCAGCGTTGCTGACTTTTGAAAAATCTGCTCGTCGTCAGATAAGTCCGAGTGCATAATAGAACATCCATAATCATTACCAGCATTAGTTTTGGGAAGAAGGGCTACAAGTTTGTAGCCCTTCTTTTTATCGTCTACCGAGCTTGTCTGCACCTCTTCATCTTCCTCTTGCTCTTCAGATGGCCACACTTTTGAGGTACAAAGAGATATAATTTCTGGACCAGCAACTTTTAACGCTGCATCCACCAGCGTCGCATTTGGTTTGGGTCCATATGTCCAATTACTACTTTCATTTTTGCCTTTGAGGACCTTAAAGGACAGTCTTTTTGTAGGCTGCGCAATCGCATAGGCATGCAGCATCTTCTTGATCTTAGTGAGCGTCTTCGATGCGCCTTTCAACGCTGTCTGCCTTCGAACTGGAATGTGCTTGAGAAAATCGGCTACACGGACTGTAGTGCCGACCGGATGAGAAGCACGCTCAGAGCTGCATATTCATGTTAGATTCTCGCAGCACAGTTGTATATGCTAAACTTTGGGCTCACCTTATGAGTTCTCCTGTCTGGTCGTACTTCAACATCGACCCAACTACTTGTGTTTCAACCCTTGTAGTCACAGTAAGACTGCCAGACATCTCAGCTGCACTGGCCAGAGCCTGCCCTCTAAATCCCAGGGAGTCCCCGCCCACATTTCTCAGATCCTCCAGAGTCTCGATCTTGCTTGTGAAGCTGCGCTTGCAGACCAAACTATGGTCTTCCGGCGGAATGCCGTGCCCATTGTCCTTTACTTGGATTACATCAACGGTATTCTGTGAAATTTCAACGGATATTGAAGAAGCAGAGGCGTCCAGAGCATTGTCCAGCAGCTCCTTGACGACGGAACATGCATCAGAAAGGACAGATGTTGAGCCAATTGCCTGGACTGTGGACTGTGGAAGGGCAGCGATTGGCATGTCTAAAATGAGTCTGAGCAGAGAAGCATCACAAAAGATCGACTTTCAAAGCATTAGTTCCGAGAAAGGAGAAAAATCAATGATGGTGTTAGATCAGTAGACGGCCTCCATGGCCTGATGGAGTAGTATTCTCTTCACGTGCGAGCTCTGGAGATGAGCTTTGGTGGCTCCCCAGCGTGGTATTTCCACGCACTCTAGCCGCCAGTTTCAGACACGTCGTCCGCAGACCACGCGAAAATCCGAGCGTCGACCGACGACTACTCCACCACAGCAAGTATACGAAGCACACGATGCTGTGTAGCTCCTTTTCTATATCGCAACTTGCGATACCAGCTGTCTGTGTATTGATCACGTTCCTTGCATACAGTTCCCAGTACCTTTTCTTGTACATCGAACCAGCACCGCTCACGAAGGATGAACTCCTGAAGTTCAATGCTCTTGTTGCCTGCATTTGGATTTGTTACTATCGAGCATGTACAGTAGATCCAGGACGCATCCCGAAGGACTGGAAGCCAGCACGCAAAGAAGATGAAGAGAAGGCTGCACGCGAAGGCAGCATAGACGCTACCGTCCGCCAACGATGGTGTCGTAGATGCGAGGCTTTCAAGCCTCCACGAGCACACCATTGCAAAACCTGCCAGAGGTTAGTCGTTTCCACCTTGTAACAGCAGCAGTTACTCGACTCCGATGCTGACCCTTTCGTAGATGCATCCCCAAGATGGATCATCATTGTCCGTGGACTTCAAACTGCGTCTCGCATTTTACGTTTCCCCATTTTATTCGTTTCCTGTTCTATGCTGTCATCTCGATGGCATATCTTCAGTACTTTCTCTATGTTAGGGCTTCTGTTATCTGGAGAAATAGGAATTTACCTAGTGTCAGACTACCCATCTTTCTCTATGTTTAGTCGGACGATGCTGACAACTCGCAGTATCTTGGCCCAAGCTTATTGCAGCTCGGCCATCTCTTTTTCCTTATCCTGATCAATAGTCTTACATTGTTTGCCTTGTCGATTCTTCTCGTCCGGACACTATGGTCGCTGGGTGCGAATGTTACCACGATCGAGTCGTGGGAGATCGAAAGGCACAAAACGCTTGTCCGGCGAGCCCGTCATTTTGGCGGTTACCTCGAAGGCCCGGATGGCATAAAAGTGAGAATCAAAAAGCAAGAATTTCCGTACGACATTGGGATCTGGCAAAATATCAAAGCGGGAATGGGAGGCAGTTCAAATGTCAGTCCACCCGCCTTCGGTTCTCGGCTACAACCAGGAGCTAACTCACATTGCCTACAGGTCCTGAGTTGGTTTTGGCCATTTGCAGCCACGCCTGATCGGAGTACCGGCCTTGAGTTTGAAGTAAATGGATTCGAAGGTGCGTTCGATTCTATACATTTAGGACGAATAACTCCCCTGCGTTTTCACATATCTTTTTTTCCTCTTGAGAGTCTAACTTCAACATGCAGACCCTGGATTATTATGGCCACCGCCTGATCCAGACCGCATTCCGCGACCGGCGAGGCCCATCGACGCCGACAACCCTTTCACTCTTAGACAGCAGTTTAGTTCTGCTCAAGAAGAGATCGAAGCTTTCAAACGGCGACAAATGGAAGATATGGAGCGTCGAAAGGGTGGCGCGGGACTGCAACGCAGGAAACGTTTCCACGAACGATATGCTGAAGCTGACGGGATGGAGGACGGACAAATTGTCGAGACTGAATCTGTCTGTGGAAGTTCCTCGGAAGAAGGTGAAGAAGGATGGAGAAACTCCGAGGGAGAGCGCCTTCGCGACTTTGGAGTCGACGAGGAAGCAGAATTCTATGATGAAGACGACATTCCGCTTGCTAAACTTATCCAACGACGAAAGCAAATGCATAGTTGAAACGATCCCATCCGTCCTACGATGATTGAATGATCGGAAGATGACGGGACACTACTTGTGTTTTTTCTCCGGGGTAGCTGCTTTACAACCACCTTACTGATATCATGCCAGTGGTAATCGACAGGGTTAGGTGCTCATCGGGCGCGTGAGCCATTTTCAATTGGTACTTTATTTCGCAACGGCTCCCAACGCGAACCGATGCCTGTCAATGTCGAGGGAGCAGCCAACAGACCAGAGCAATACCAGGATAGGAGGTGCTCCGTCAGCCCGATGTGAAAACTGGCAGATGGTCCACATGCGTGGGATATCCAGCAAAGCTCTCAATATGAGCATTTATTCCATCTCCCAGATTCCACTATTCGATGGGCTGCTGTATCAATCACCCGATGTCTTCGAGCCAGTAGCTCAACGGCACACATAGCTATTGTGTCAAGATCCACATGTAAGGCCATCACGCACTCACAGGTTGAGAATGCTACGAAAAGAGAGAAACAAGATGATGACTCATTTGGTCGAGTAGGTATTCTTGTGGTTGATCTATGCTCATTCCATAGCAGCAGCGAATGTCGTTTGAACAATACGCCGCGCTGAGTGTCACATTTCGAGGTAAATGATGCAAATCCACCACAATCTCACTAGCTTTTAACTCTGTGGATGTGGCCGGGCATCTTGCAGACGGGAATAGCCGGGGTTTATCTCCGCTAGGTACCAGCTGCTGTTTCTCACGACCTACATACATAGTACCTAGGCACTTAATACTTCAGCCCAGTCTTTGCTAGGTGTAGCGCATTGTGGAAATTAGAGTCCTCGATCTTAATTTCATTCTCTCTTCCTCATGCTTTTTTAACAAGTTGGCATATCGATATGAATTTCTTTCCATACTTACACCGGCCATCAGCAGATTATGTTGCGTCATCCCTGTTTTCGAGTGACGTGCTACCTTGTCTTTCCCACAACTTCTTTCCAGCCTCCATTATTCCACAATTCAGCCATTCTCGACTTCCTTGTCGCTAAAAAAAAATCTGAAAAGGATCAATTTCTCAAGCTTTCCGCATGTCGACTGGCTCTGACGTGGAGTCACCCCTCCCGGGCTATGCCTCGGCAGCCAATCCTTCTGGCAGTACAGTGCCGCCAAATACAGTCTACTCCCAGCATCATTTCACTGGCGGTGACTTCTCTGAGAATAATCCGCGGCCTTCCCTCAAGCCTGGCCTCTACGTGCCCACCCTCACGTTCTTCAAGAAGGATACAGAGAACTTGGATGAGGAGACAATCGCCGACCATGCGGTGCGCATGGCTAAGGCAGGTGTCTCTGGTATACTCACCATGGGCACCAACGGTGAAGCGGCCCATCTCTCGCACCTCGAACGCACAGTTGTCACCAAGACTACCCGTGACGCCCTGGACCGCGCAGGATACGTGCATCTCCCCGTCATTGTAGGGTGTGGCGCGCAGTCCACCCGCGAGACCATTGAGCTCTGCCGCGAGGCACAGTCGTCCGGCGGAGACTACGCGATCATCCTTCCTCCCTCGTACTACAAGGGCCAGTATAGTTCGGAGTCCATAAAGCGGTTCTATACCGATGCGGCGGCTGCTTCACCGATCCCGGTCCTCATCTACAACTACCCCGGTGTGACGGCGGGCGTGGATCTCGACTCGGACACCATCATCGAGCTTGCCAAGCACCCCAAGATCGTTGGATGCAAGCTCACCTGCGGGGATACGGGCAAGCTCAACCGCATCGCCGCTGCGACCAAATGCCAGACGCATACAGACCGCGGCTCGGGGTTCATGTGCATTGGTGGTTCCGCAGATTTCACGCTGCAGGCCCTCGTCGGGCGCGGGTCGGGCGTGGTGGCCGGTCTGGCGAACCTCACTCCCAGGATCTGCGTCAAGCTGATCGATCTCTACACCACGGGCAAGATCGATGAAGCCCAGACGCTCCAGGCGGCCGTGGCCCGTGGTGATCAGGCCGCAATCCGGACTGGCATCGTTGGGACCAAGAGCGCCCTCCAGACCTTCTACGGATACGGCGGGTACGCGCGTAGGCCACTTCCTCGCCCGACGGAGCAAGAAGTAACTAATTACTCGAATGCATTCGACGAGATAGTCGGTATGGAAAAGGTGCTTTGAAAGTTGCTCTCCTTCATTGATCACGCCAAGGCCTGTGTGCGTATGTTTTTGCTGTGTATCATGAACGCATTGGAGGGGGGGAATGTGTACTAATGCAATGGCGTCGTATATTTCTCATCCTTATGCTGGATTTATACATTCATTTCTTGGCATGCATGTGTTCTAGAACCATGATCGGATTGAAAATGTCCTTGACTGCGTGACGGCACGGATGGTGCCAGATCGGGACCTCGGGAGGACCATCGAGAAGGGTGAACCAGCAGGCCAATGAGGCTACTGTTCCTGGACCTTGATGGAACCTGCAGTAGGTTACGTACCGTTACCGGGCTGTGACCTTGTAAATGGGTTTGGGAGACTGACAGGAGAAGTCGTGAACCCGAGGGGCTGCCAACTTGGGAATATGGTAGGGGCACGAGGACAGAGGTATGATGGACTGTGCTCCGTACCTGTCAAGCTGTCATTCTTCATCGAGGTTTCATAAATTTCGGTCTCGCGTTGCCGGAGGAGTTGGACATAGGCGCCTAGGCCAGGTGTGCCGACATGGATGGCACAGCAGCATGGAGTGCTGTGTCCACTTCCCGGGTTCCGCGACCCGCGCGAGCTTGAGGATTCAATACCGCCGGCTTTGGAAGATACGATAACGCGACTCCCTCCTGTGTAACTAGGTATACAAGGATGTGTCCGCGGGGGTGCACGGGATTGAAAAACGTAGTCAGTAGTGAAAGGAGGGTTTTCGATCCTGAGGTCAGGTTCAGATATCATCCGACGATCTCAGTGGATACCCGTACTCCGTGCATGGAGTCCCGGGATGTCTATTATTATTCCCAATCCCAGCCGATATCTCTCTGCACAGATCAGATAACGGCTCACATCTTCGGCTGCGAACCCCCTTTCCGCCCCAAATGAAGCGAGATGTTGCCCCTTCAGCCTTGACGAACAGGAGGTGGATTCTTTGACTAACGAACCAGGTTTCAAAGATGGATCCAGCGTGGTCGGATGCTAATATAGATCGATGGCGCAGGTTCGTTCAACTGCCCCCTGGGGAGGTCGGGCACTGGACAAGGGAGCAAGGGGCGAGGTGCTTGCGGCGGAAACGTGCATCTCCGCGATCAGTGCAGATCTGATGGGCGCGGTCTCGTTCTCCGCGGTCGGAAGGGCCACCGCCCCCTCGGAGCCAATAATAGCCGCGTCGCGCGTCTCGGCCGCGGCTTGACTCGGGTTGGTGCAGAAGTTGCAAAAAAAAACTTGAAAAACCCGGACATCCCTAATTTAGCAGTGGGGTAATCATTGCGCAGTTCTCGCTACCGCGCTCGTCCGTGCCATGGACCATTGCTCGCTCCCTGCTATATCCCTGCCCCTCTGCGAGGAGTGTGGCATGCCTGCTGCGGTGAGGGATGTCCGACGGATGTACTGTACCAGGCAGGGTGGAGCACACAGAGATGCAGAGAGTGCGCAACGTGCCTCTTCTGTCGACAAGGGCAAAAATAACAAAATAAAAAAAATACGACAGCTATTTGCAGGAGAAGCCAACTGCGCCGGTTGGCGTGCGCGCCACCCCGGGCGGCCGGAGCCTGGCGCCGAAACCGCTCCACCTGTGCGTCAACGGCCGGCCCTTCGTTATTATCAGAAGGCACGCCGCTTGCGCCCTCTCTCGCTTCTTTCACCTCCGGCCGCTTCTTGTCCCATGAACAGATTTTTTTAAACCTCCCCCCCGTCTCCCTTTCCCTTGCACTATCTCTGCTCGTTTTTTTTCCCTTCTCGTCAGGCCGCTGCTCGACTTGTCGCGGCGACGGAGACCTTGTAAAGACTTTGCCCTGCGTTGATTTTGCGCAGGTTTCGCGCCACGGGCGCGCCGCAGGGCCGCAGCGATGGGGCTCTCCAAGTCCAACAGGATCATCATCCTGCTGCTCATTGACACTGCCTTTTTCTTGCTCGAGCTGATAGTCGGTAAGAGGGAGAGCTCCAGCCGCTGAGAAGCCGCTTCTTGACTGACGCGGGGATCGCAGGCTATGCCGTCCATTCGCTTGCTCTCGTTGCCGATTCCTTTCATATGGTATGTTGGATGTCGTTAAGGATTTAAATGGATGTTGCAGAGCTTCGTCTGACGTCCCGCAGTTAAACGATGTTCTATCTCTCTGTGTCGGGTTATGGGCCGTCAAGGTCGCCAACCAGCAGACGAGCTCGAAGATGTACACCTATGGCGTGAGTCCCGCTGCCCTCTCTTTCCCCCCGTGGATCTGTTCTGACTCAATCGTTGCGGAATGTAGTGGCAACGCGCTGAGACACTTGGTGCGTTGATTAATGGGGTCTTCCTCATCGCCTTGTGCGTCTCGATTTTCCTGGAGGCCATCCAGCGGTTTGTGGAGCCGCAGGAGGTGAAGAACGCTAAGCTGGTCTGCATAGTTGGATGCTTCGGCCTTGTATCGAACATCCTGGGGCTGGTTCTGTTCCACGAGCATTCGCACGGGGAGGGCGCGTCTCCGCAGGGTCATTCGCACGGGGCGAAGCAGGATCAGCTAGACGCGTTGGAACAAGGCTATGGCGAGCCGGGCCAGACCACGGACACGATGAACGATCGTCGGGGCACCGTGGCCAGTGTCATGCCAGAAAACCATGTGGGGATCGGTCGTCCTGAATCCGACGACTCTCGGCCTCGTGGATTCACCAAGAGCGATGAAACGAGCTCCACAGTCGCAGAGACAGGGGCTTCTCCTTATTCCCGGAAGCGCCATTCGCACAAGCGCCATTCGCATGACAAACATCGTCGAATCAGTGTCTCCTCCAGAGCATTCGGCGGTGTCGATAGCATCCATATCCACCCTGCTACCCTGAGGCAGGACATCATTGCCGCCAGCCGCTTTGAGGAGCCACCGTCAGAGTCTGAGTCTGAGAGCCAGGACGAGACCGAGCGCCCGTCCGAGCGTTCCAAGCTCCTCCGCCGTAAGGATCGCGCCTCCAACTACACCGACGAAGACGAGACGTCCAGCCGAAAGCCGCGTGAGCCATCCGATGATGATGTGCACAGCTCACATAACCACGCGCAGCCGAGACAGAATGGCGATAAGCCGAGTGGTCATACACATGGGGACCTCAACATGAGGGGCGTTTTTCTGCACGTCATGGGTGACGCACTCGGCAACATCGGTGTCATTATATCTGCTCTTGTCATTTGGCTCACCGACTGGCCGTGGAGGTACTACGTTGACCCTGGTATTTCGCTTCTGATCACTGTCATCATCCTCTGCTCCGCCATCCCTCTGTGCAAGGCAGCGTCTCGAATCCTGCTCCAGGCGGTGCCTGCCGGAATGAGTATTGATCACATCAAGGAAGACATTGAGAAGCTTCCTGGGGTGGTCAGCTCCCACCACCTGCACGTTTGGCAGCTGAGTGATACCAAACTCGTGGCCTCTCTGCACATCCAGGTCGATTGCCAGATCAAGGGCGAGGGATCGGAGAGATATATGCGTCTGGCCAGACAGGTCAGGAAGTGCCTGCACGCGTACGGGATCCACTCCTCAACCATCCAGCCCGAATTCACCCCGGACAGCGATCAGGAGGAGTCTGCGGAATCGCGCCCTGACAGCCGCAGTGGTCGAACGTCACCCAGCAAGGCGCCTAGCCGCCCCGAAAGCGTCCGAAGCAACAGCGCATGTCTCCTCGAATGCGGGGAGGAATGCGAGCGGGGCCAGTGCTGTCCCAAGTGACAGATGTGATTGCGATTTCGATGATTGCCTTTTCACACCGCTGCCAGTCTTTAGGTTTTTGTTGCCGGTTTATCCTTATCATACCCACGTTTGTGTCTTTGGTCCGAGACGGAAATGTTACGGTCTGCCGTCCTAGTTGGTTGTCATGACGTTGCATTTAGAACTGGGCTTCTCTGTCGGGTGGTTCTGGGAGTGGTTTGCAACAGTCTTGAGGGAGTTGGAAGGATTGTGAACCTTTCTTTTTTCGTGCCGCCAGTTGGCAGGTTTCAACTGCGCGCTTCAGATGTGTTTTGTCTTCGACGTACATAGATTGTTCCGCAGTACACCTATATTAATACTCTCAGCGTCGTGTGTCGACGCATCTGTTTTCCTATGTTTATGGTCAATGGGTATCATTTAGATTGCAACTGCGAACATCGTTTACCCCAGGATCGATAAACCTGTGATACCTTTATATAGTAATAATCCCGATTTTTCTGGTCGGCTGGTGGGTCTTGTCCCACTGTCAACGCGGCCTTGTACGGAGTACAGCAGTACGGAGTCGATCTCTACAGCTTGCAATGCGCGAAACACGTTTCCTCCCCTCCTCCTTACACACGATGCCACAATTGAGATTGGTTTATCTACGGCGAACATCTGGTATGCTCTTCTGCATTTCTTCCAACTTCTTTGGTTGCTGGACATGTCGGCAGATCCCCGAACCTCCAATTCACGTGACTCACCGCCGTCCATCCTCATTGGCCCGGTGTCCGGGGCCAGACCACCGAGGCCGCGAGGCGATCATGGAGTTTCGTCGTTTCGAAAGGACCGCTGGGATCAAGCCCCCTTGCGCGTCGCTGCGTACGCACGGCTCGGTCGCATGCGTGTTGCTCTCCGTGGCCATGAATCCTATCGCCTTCGTAGGCGTCTTTACTTCTGTCGAATCTGGCCCGATCCTTTGTCCCTTCTCCTAGAAATCACCTCCCGAGCATGCACATGTACCTGCGGCCGTTATCATTATTATACCTCCGATAGCTCCTCCACAACGGCGCCACGCCTTCTGAGTGAGAAGCGCTGCTGGATCATGCGGCGTGGGACTGTGTTATCATTATTCGCGCTGTTGTCCCCCGTTAGCCAGAAGAGACGACGATGAGTTACGCACATGTGCACCACGGGAGCGGTGCCTTTTATCCTCCTCCCCGCTCCACCACCTCCACCGCCTCCTACTCCTATCGAAACCACTTCGTCGAGCCCCCGAGTCTGCTGGAGCGGTTGCGGCGCTCGGCCCGGCTGTGGCTCGCGGAGCTGTGGGCTCGTCTCGTCGCGTCTGTGTCTGCCGTGCAGAGGAGGGCGAGACGGAGGGGATGGAGGCATGAGGTTTGGTGCGCTGCCAAGGGCGCGTTCAGTATCGCCAATGCGCTGATCATGGTATGGCTGTTTACGCTGTGGTGGGGGGAGAGGACGGTGTTTCGGGATAGTGTGAGGAGCTGCGCGTGGGATGGGTGGGAACGATGGGTGAGTTGGGCCGATGTCCCTGCCGTGGTCTCTATACCATATATCTTTCAAAGCGACATTGTGCTGATTTGATTCCAGCCTCAAGACGCTGCACCGCATCATGTGGCCTTCGTCGCAGACCCGCAGTTGGTCGATCCCCATACGTATCCCGGCCGGCCGTGGCCGCTATCCACCCTCACCGTCATGTATACGGACCAGTATTTGAGACGCGCCTTTTCATTGATGCAGACGACGCTCAAGCCGGATTCGCTCTTCTTCCTGGGCGACCTCTTCGACGGTGGCAGGGAATGGGCGACGAGCAAGAGCGTCAGTCCGGAGAAGCGCTACAGGCGCTATGGGGATAAGTTCTGGCACAAGGAATACGATCGTTTCGGGAAGATATTCTTCGCGCATTGGAATGATGGGGGTTCCCGCAGTGCGGTGAACCCGCGGGGCCGGAAGCTCGTTGCCAGTCTGCCTGGGAACCATGATCTGGGGTTTGGGAATGGCATCCAAGAGCCTGTTCACAATCGATATCGCGCATATTTTGGCAGTGGTAATCGTGTCGATGTCGTCGGAAACCACACCTTTGTCTCGGTCGACACGGTCTCTCTGAGTGCGATGGATCAGCCCGATCCTGATACCGGCAGCTCGGGAATGGGGTCCGGGGATGGCGAGCGCCCGAACGCCAGGATCTGGATGGACACGGAGAACTTTTTGAACGGTGTGAAGGATAAGAAGGCCCGGGCGGAAATCGAGGAGTTGCGCGTGTTGCGGGGGCAGAGCGAAAGAACTACCTTTCGACCCGGCGTCTATAACATCACCGAGGATACCATATTGCAGAAGGATCAGACTGAAGCTCCGGGATTCCCTACCATTCTTCTTACCCACGTGCCCTTGTACCGAAAACCAAAGACACCCTGCGGGCCGCTGCGCGAGCGCTATCCACCGTCCTCCTCGGATCCGTACCCGGAGGAGGATGAACGGAACTCCATCAAAGTCCAAGGAGGCTATCAGTATCAGAACGTCCTCACCCAGACCATCTCCAACGAGCTGATCTCCAAAGTCGGCCCGGACATCGCGCACATCTACTCCGGGGACGACCACGACTACTGCGAGATCGCCCACCGCGAATTCAGCGGCTCCCCGAAGGAGATCACCGTGAAGAGTCTTTCGTGGGCCATGGGCGTCCGGCGGCCGGGCTTCCTGCTGGCGAGTCTCTGGAACCCCATTGACGTCGACACCGGGAAGCCAATCGGGACCAGATCGTCGCCTACCTTGCAGAACCATCTCTGCCTCCTCCCCGATCAACTTGGTGTTTTTATCCAATATGCGTACCTCTTCGTCTTCACCATCCTCGTCCTCCTCATCCGCTCTATTGCCCGTACTTACCACCCTCCGACGACGACGACCACCACCACCACCGAACCAACCCTCCCACTATCCGAGCCTCGTCCTCCCTACCCCCTAAAACCTCACCACGCCTCCAAATCCGCATCTTTCAGCATATCCTCCTCCACGACCTCCTCCCCAGCTGCTTCGGAAGCACGCCTCTCCAGCAGAAGCGGCTCCTCAGCAAGTGCAAGTCTCTCCTCCCGACAGACGTCCCCACAGCAACACGACGCATTCCGCCCCGCGAAACACGCCCAGATCGTCGACATCGCAGATGACGACGACGATGGACGATGGAAGGGTAAAGTGGTCGCGCCACCGTCAACAGTGAGACGCCATGGAACGGTGTTCCACCGCGTCATGGACGAGTTCGTGCTGTCGGTGAGGTACGTTGCGAGGGTGGTGCTGGTGTGGTATGTCTATTTGGTATGGACGTGGTGATTCTGAATCTGTATCTTGGACAGTTGAACTTTTTGTGGAATGGAACGAGATGATATCCCGATATCCGTCTTGTTTTTTTTTAAACAATTTTTTATGTAGCTAAGCTAGGTATGTAATTAGCAAATAAAAAAAGATGGGTGATAGATAGAGTCGGGATCTGTTTGTTCTGATTTGGTAGTGATGATGATGGGCAGGGTCGGGAAAAAAATGCTGCAATTCGCGAAGCCTTGTTATACAGGAGGCAAGCTGAGGACAGAAAAAGGCTACAAGGTTGAAAGCTTGGTATATATATATATGTATAGCTCGGCTCCTTGAAGACAAAAAGGTCTCAAATTGTATATCTTCTCCATCCATGACTCATTAAACTGAAGTTAGAGGAAAGAAGCGAGCTAGAGGAGGACACCTGGGCCTGGCATATTGTACCCAGCGAAGATACTCTCAGAACTCTTCGTCAACTCACACCCAGATTCAACACACATGTAAAAAGATACAAAAAGTTGATGATATGAGAAGGCAATGGACCTGCCTAGTTAATGGAGGGAAGTATTCGCCAAGAAGAGCTTCTCCCCTTCCGATGGAGCTGGGAACTCGCCTCGGCGAAACGCCCCAGTACAATATCATGATGGGGAAACGGTCAGGTCTGTTCTGTTCTGTTCTATTTTAATCTATTATATATGTATTATCTAGGTAAATTCATTCCCCCGTGGTGTCATTATGCAATATGCGTGCTTCATGAACTACAGAGTGGTCTTGCAGATAAGAGAGATCTGTTTGTTTAGAAGATGTACTTTACATGGTTGGAATACAAACTGATTTTGTGATTATTGCAGTCGTATTGATGAACTTGTGAGCGCTGGAAAGCAGGCTCAGAAGCCTTGCGCCGCGTTGATTCTCATTAATGAGTGACCTGAGAGTTCCCGGAATGGATGGATGAATGAATAAGAACTCGAAAACACGAGAAGAATCCGAGAGGCCGGGGCCACTGTAGCACTTGCACTGGCGTTCCTGAACCCCCTCCCCGCCCCCGCGGGCCCCCCTCCAAGCACTGCCGTCCATTGGGTGGAATTGACAGAATGGAATGTGATAAGAGGGGGCCAGAGCCAGATAAGTGGGCAGTATCAGCAGAGCTTGCAGTAAAGCTGAGTGAGAGAAAGCAGTCAACAAATCCCAAGAAAGCTCTGATGACAATAATGATAATGATAAAGCAGGATCCTACCAACAGGTCCTTATGTACATATGATCCGGCTTATGGCAATACCCGCACCGGTAGTCCCGCTTCACACGGGACATATGGTTCCGGCAGGTGAACCGGCCGCAATTGACCTGCTGCTCGTCCCTGCGCAACTTGGCCGACGCGACATGCGCCTCGCTAAATTCGAGCTCTAGCCCGTCACCAGATCATCCGGGACGTTATCATCTTCCGGAATGATCCCCGGCCCCGGATGCCACAGGTCCTGCTCATCTGTGATGCTGCACCCATTGACCCCGTCAAAGACCCGCTGCAGCTGCAGCTGCTCCTGCACACTGTATGAGAAGTGCTGGTAATCTTGTCCAGGCTCAGCTGCCTGTAGACCAGAACAGTTCTGTTAGTGTTGAGGCTGTGCAGGATGCTGTCCAAGCTGTTGAGGTTGGTCTTCGTGGTGTCAATGGTGGAGCAGAGGGTTGTAGTGTGGTTGTGGTTGTGGGTTGCAAGTTTGGCTGCATAAATAGGTATACAAGTCAGCAAGATGATTGATTGCTCTCTCTTGTGGGATTGGATATTATAGATTATAACGTACCATGGCTGAACTCAGTGCGGATGGGAAGAGGCACGCAAACGCGGCAACCAGGGAGATGACCTTCATATTTGGACCCGCTGGCGTCGAAGGATTCTAAAGAGAAAGGGGAAAAAAAAAATTGATAAAATGATCTGCAAGTTGCCGCAGGTTAGGGAGGATTGTGCGTGAGCTTGCTTCTGTTAATCAACCAGAAGCCTCTCTCTCTTTCTCTTATTCATGAGAATCCAGATGCCCATCCACACGCAAAGGGTAATTAATTAATATCTGCGAGTTTCAAAAACAGAGGAAAGAGAGAAGCATCAGAATATATAGCACATTATATGTGGCCGAAGGCAGAAAGAGATCCAAAAAGTGAATACATGTATATGTATAACAAGGATACCGTATCGAGACTCGAGATTGAGATTGACCTTTTCTCAACTCAGTAGTATGCAATATGTAAAAGTCCAGAAAAAATGTCGACCAAAAATACGGGCTTGACTCCAAAAAAGGCAGTTGCCATTAACTGCAGTTAGAATTGGTACTTTTACTGGCTGGCAAAAGTAAGATAAAAGAAAAGAAGCTTATCCCAACCCCCTGATCTAGGGAGACACAAATATCATTGCAGAAGTATTGAACTGTACAGGAGATAGGCATTATTTCTGAAATGTTGGATCTTGACTATGATTGATTGGAAGTGGAAAGTGCCACTGAGCCCACTGACAGGTTATATCAAGTCGTTCGTGGCTTTCTTTCTTTGTTTTCTCTGTCTGAGTAGGCACATATCTTGTACTGTACCTTGTGTGCATTCATTCTGCTTGTTCCATACATGCATTACGTGCCTGCAACATTCATTAGGTTAGGTTAGGAGGGAATGTATGTACTGTACTGTACTGTACAAAGGTAGGACATGGCAGGAAATCAGCCACAAAAGGGGAATCCCACAGCTGTAAGCATGGATTTCAGGCCTATAACAGACAGAAGACAAGACTGCAGGTTTCATAGGGACAAAGAAAACGACTTGAATTTTGGGACGATGGGCAATTGTGAGGTGTACATACCTGCCTAGGTACAGTACCTGGTTATTCGAGTGAGTGGGTGGGAAGCTGACAGACAATACTAACTCCATTGGATCGATTAGGGTGATCCATTTACTTGGGTACGGTACTGAACTCGATTGTCGTTCGAGGGGACAAAGGGCATATATGCTTATTCCACTAGAGAGAACCTCGTGAGTGAGTTGCAAGCTACCTACTCCAAAAATCCGGGGTTAAGAATGTCGACTTGACTCGTCTGCCAACTTAGTCCCTACAGTACAGTTCTCCTTCTGTATCATAGGAGGCAGGATAGGCCAAGTACTGTACCACCCACCGGGTAGCCTGGCACTGTTGGCGTTGTTGGGGTCAGGTCAGGTCAGGTGCTGGCTGGCGAGATTGTGTGTGTAACGTTGCATGGGTTAGGTTAGGTTAGGGTACCTAATCGCCTGAGAGTGTTCAAATATTACCTACCCGACCTAGGCCGGAGGCGGGGGGAATATCGCGGGGGTGTCGACGGGTCTATTATTGCGGGTGATCTACTTGACTTGATGATTCCGATCAAGTAGAGTACAGAGGACCGCAGGCAGATGACTACCCATGTATGTACAATATATCTTATCTACTTAATGTAACACACGGTGTTGTTGTTGGTCATCATTTTCCTGTACTTAGCTCTCTCTCTTGCTCTCGCTCCCTCTCTCCCTCCCTCTCCCTCCCTCTCTCTCTCTCTCTCTCTCTTTGTATCCATTCTTTCCGCTTTTCTGGATCTAGATCGATCTGTCGTCCGTATACTGTGCTGTACTTATGCTGACCGTTATTCAAGGCCATCTGAATGAGATCCATGTGCGTCGTGGACAGTCCGAAACACTACTTGCTTGGGTTTAGGTAGGGTAGAGTAGGTCACCTGCCTCCCTGTCTACCTAAGAAGCCTCGGAAGGAGGTAGATACTGCCTGAAGCACTGTAGTAGTGCTAGACAGAATGCCAATACAGATACCCCGCTGCTCCGAAAACATTTGGAGCGGAGAAAACGATCCGAGGAATCTGGATCACGAGTGTAACTGTCTGTACATATGTACGCGGTGCACTGCAGCAAGCCAAAGCAATAATACCCGACAGTTGACAGCAACTAGTGTCATATCCGTTCCGATCCGGAGTTTTCTGCATACACTAGATACTTGTCCACTTGTACTGTAAATAAACTGACGAACCAAACCGGTCGACAAAGCTAGAAGCTGCTTGGGCAGGCAACTCCCGCCGGGGATTTCTGCAGACCATGGGCCGGATTGAAAGTTGCCAGCCATGCGGTGACTAAAATAGAATGGAAAAGCCGCGCTGATGACAGGTCGGGTACGGCACTGCAGAGGGGCAATGGCGTCGGAGGATTTATCTATTATTTTGATCACAACTGGAGTGTATTCAAGGATATTCTCGTCGCTTGCAGAATAGCGGTCAACTGCCTTAATATTCATCTGACAACATGATAGTCTTTCATTGCTCATATGTAGTCGGTTCGGTTGGCCTCTGCATAGGTTATCTAACCAATCCAAGCTATCCAGCCTACCTGCCTGTCGGTAGGTAGCTGCCTAGTCGTACCAGGAAGCCATATCCAAGGGTAATAATATATAGACGACATAATTCCAGGCTTTGCACATTAAAGGGTAAACAGTATAATGGAGTGATAGAGCGATAGAAACATGCGCAAAATGGGTGTATCTATACATCTATCGGTCCTCTATCCAAAATATCGAACAACCAAAAGAGTGCTTCATTGAGTCAGGTGGTGTAGCGTAGGTTTTTGCCGGTATAGTCATAGCCAAAAACGTCCAACGGAGAAGGTCATGGCATCTCAATGACCATCTCCTCGACGCCGTCCTTCCACTGCGCTCGCATCCCGCGTATCCGTCGCTCGCTCGCCAGGAACAGAAGGAGGTACACATGCGCGGCAACTTCGCCCCAGGCGTAGACTTTCAGCGTCAAGGATTTTGTGTTATTTCCATTCTCGTATCTCTGGCTGGTACTAGGAGCTGTGTCAGTCCCAGAAGACTGCGCTTCTTCTAGTATGCACCAGACGCCCCAGCCTGCGCGGCCTTCTTTCGCAATAAAGTCGCTGAGAAAGGACCAGAAACGGGTAAAAAAGGAAAGAGTCCAATTGTTCCGAGCACCAACCTCGCTTTTCTGCTGACTTTTGGACACAGAAGTCGCTCTCTTCTCGCTTCTGCGGTCGCGGACACTCTTTGGCTTTCCTTCTCCTCCACCTTCCTCTCCATCTTCAGCCCCACCTGTCTCTGACATGAAGACATTAATCAGCAGAAGCCAAAATCCCCTCTCCAGTGGATGGAGCTCTCTGGTCTGCCTTGTTGGCCGGTAAGTTCGTGACAGTTTGAGACGCTCCGCAAGCATGTGCAGAGTTGGAGTAATATGGCTCTTGAACTTCTCCGTCGAGACAGGAGGTGGAGGGGGATGGATCTCCAGGGGAAGAGAGGAGAGCGATATCAAACGAGATTGCTCTACCTCGCTTTGGCGCGTAGAAGATGAAGCTATCGATCCTGCGGGTTTAAAAGCGCGGGTAGAGGTCAATGGACCGGAAGAGCGTTCCTTACGCGCGTAGCTCTGTTTCTGGCCAGCGGACTGTTCCTCCTCTGGATCTGGCACAGAGGATGGAATGCTCTCGTCTGCTTCAGCATCTCCTTTCCGAGAAGATGGAGGATCCAGACGACGCCGCTTGCTTGAAGGAGGTGCGGTCTCCGCGTAAAATGACCTGGCCACTTGCACATTTTCTGATGGCGCTTTCTTTTCCTCCAGATCATTCTTTGAAATAGGCTGCCGCTCAGGTTGGGAGTCCGGGATGACGCTGAGCGGTGTCGCTAGAGAGTCGGACTGGCTCCGCCGGTGCGTAGGAACAGACGGCGCAGTGTCTTTGGGACCGAGTGCGCTGTCTGATAGAGCACTCCGCGGCCTAGTATAAGGGTCGGATTGGGTTGGGGTTTCGTGCGGCTGAGATACACGTGGATGGGATTCTCGAGATAGAGCATCGCGCTCTTTGTCCGGTGGTTCGGGCGTAAGGCCTGTTGCATTGTGCGAGACTTCATCCTGGTCCGTTTGAGCGCTCACTTCCGGAGAACTTTGGTCGATATCTGCTCGAGGAGATGAGCCCGTCGAGATAACGCTTCTCAGCTCATCTCCCGAATTCATACGACCGGCCTCTGCGTCAGCCGCTGTGCGCGTCGAGACGGTCGAAACTGCTTCTCCGGCCGTGGATTCCACATCAATTGCGTCTTCTGGGCCGAATACATTTCGTCGAGAGACAGTCTCGAAGCCCAGAATGGCCTCGACCTGCGCGCGATACCGGGCGTCATCCCTCGCCCCGCTGGGCGCGGAGACGTGGACGAGGATCTCGGTTTCTCTCATGGAGCCGGGCAACGCCTGCCCAAGCCTTCATGGTGACCGTGGACACCGCTGGCAGATCGGTGCTGGCAGCTGGTGGTCCATGTGGTTGCTTGGACGCGTTCAGCTTCTCTGCTGTTGTCGAAAATAAGTTGAGGCTCGCGGGCGCGCCTGGGCCTTCCCATGGTTCGAGCGGCGGCCGGTCCGCGCCGTCCATCGCGAGCCCCGACTCCCATCATCATCTGTGGAAACCATCTCCAACGGCTCGGCTGCTGGGATGATTATAGGGTCATGTCGTCGAGTGCATTCACTCTGCAGACCATGCTGCGTTGGAATTCGCGTCCGGCTGAAGTGGGCTTTAAGGCATCTGAGACCGCGCTCCGCAACACTGATCATCCAGACCAGGGTCCTAGAGAACGAGCAAGCCAGCCCCTTGGACTCAGATCCATCGATGCAGCAAGGCTCCATCGACTATGTCTCGTATGGGACGTCATTCGCCAGCTCCATGCCTGCGGATCCCCGACGCTGCATCTCCGGCGATAGCGGATCGCTAGCTGGGCACGATGATTCGCTCATCAGTTCTGAGGCAAGATCTACACTTTATAATGATTTACTGACTGAGCTCACTAGAACTAGGTAAAGCGTCCTCTTGACAATAAGATCGGTAGTCAGCCAGCAGTTCTCCAGCTCGTATTTCCGATATCCGGGTATCCAAGTTCTCGTGCGTTGAAAGATGTGCTCGACCCCGGCTGTGATCCATTGCTTGGACTGTGCGCACCTCCCGGAAGGCGATATGAACATCCTGTGGATTGTGGCTTGGGACTCGGGCACGTTCAAACCATCACGCTTCCTATCAAGGGCCGCCATCTTTCTCGGAGAGCCCTCGTATGCAGACGGTTGTCGCTGTGCATATTCGTGCCTACTGCGGCGACAGGGAGTGTCTGCGCGGGTTCGGAAGATCAGAGCCCTCGAGTTAACCTCGCTGTGTCGGTCATGACTCGTCAGAGAAAACGGTTGGTCATGGCGGCCGGCACCTAACCTTGCCTAGTCGTTCGTTGGTCTAGCCTGCGTCCCCATCCCATTAGTCAACGGCGCCGGCCTCTACCTACAAAGGCTACTTTGCAGACAGATCAGGGTCAGTAATAATAGCGAAGAAACGAGCAGCATAGCACGTGGCTTGCCATCCGATCCGAACCTGCCTGGAAGGTCGCGGTCCATGAGGTTGCCTCAATTCGAGGAGTGGCGTTGATCCACTGCCCTCCGCAACGCAAGTATTTCTCGGCTTTGATCTTCCATAGCTGGGACTGGGGTCGCACAGACGGGCACGCTCACGCGCCCTATCTCAGCTCCATCCTCGCCTAAGAAGGCTGGGGCGCGAGCCTTGCAAGGTCACCAGGATTTAAGAGTAAAACGGCCGCTTGGGAAACGCGCGGCTCGATTAGCCCCCGGAGCTTCCAGCCTGGTGCCTGTGGAATAAAAGTTATTAATCTCGTGGCTTGTTGAACTAGCAGGCCGACTAGTCGCTGATTTCTACCATAATTGGAGATGATGTAAGGCGCTTAGAAGCAGCGCCGCTTAAACCTCCTGTCGCTATCCTTGCGACCTGAGATCCCGAGCTGCAGCGTCTGTCGCCTCCGGCTTCGAGTTGTGATCGTGTTTCGACTTCCACATACGAACTTCCCTCAGGTCCGGCCGAGGAAGTGTCCATTGTCCTCAACCACCTCCCCAACCCTCTCCTCCTCCCCTTTCGCCCGCGACCGCGGCCAATGCGATCAGCCCGCGCACGGGGCTTCTGGAAGGTTACTCAAGGTGAACAAAGCCGGGGAACGGTCTTCTGTGTATGTAACATGCGCGATGGCTGACCTACGCCTAGATATCCTCGAATTATCTGGACTCCCGTGTTCCCAAATATTGCGCGCACATCCTCGTCACTGTCGCCGCTGTTTTGACCAGCTCGATCTTGACGACAGAATTATACCGAGAATAGTTCAGAGGAGATGGCGTCCTTAGGTATCGGGGACCCTCATTTACAACCGGGAGCAGTATCGGGACAGAATCTGCCATATAGCGGGGCATACAGTAAGTCTGCACCGTCGGAATAGCCGAATGAGGACGTGATATTATCCTGGCCAGCCTGATATGATTTCCATCTCCTTCACTCTTCGCCTGGACATTCGTCATATATGTCGGTTACCCTGGCGCGTGTGTGTATGTTGAAGCTGCAGTTATCCTTGTCGTGATTGGAAACAGCCACTGCATCGGCAGTGTCTCACACGGTCACCAAAGCGCCCTAGCCGATCCTCTTGATCGCATGGGGTGTATACCTGGGCCATGTTCACGACTAAGAGAACAACTGCCTGAGGTTAGAGGCATTGGCCACAGTTTAATGGTGGTCCATAGTGCTTGCTCGACGGCCCAAGCCCCCATTTCCCTTGCTATGAGGTGTACACATGTCCAAATGGAAGAGTTGCATCTTTTACATCCAGATTCTATCTACTTCAAACCCCTGCCCTCTCTTGCAGCTAAGACCGTCTTTTTGTCTTTTCTGAGATCTATTTGGCAGTTAGCTGACTGTTCGCGCCGCTGCTCTCCTCCATGAACGGCCAAACGGATCCGTTGACTGTCGGGCCATCCGCATCGCGGCTCCAGAACCACGTTTCTGGACGGATGGACAGTCCATCGTTTCCGCTTGGTCGGGTGGAGGGAAGCTCGGTGCATGATACCACCACAGGCCAATCGTCCCATGATCTCCTCAGAGGCCCGTCGATAATGAATATATCATTTCTCAAGGCATTTGGAGCGCAGCGGAAGCTTACGAGAGATGGTCAACCCGCAAAACGCCGAGGTCCGAAGCCGGACAGCAAGCCAGCTCAGACGAGACGGCAGGAGTTGAACCGTCAGGCTCAAAGGTTGTCCTTTTCACGTCCGCCTCCTCGCCGGTTGCTGACCGCGGCTGCTATAGAACCCACCGTGAACGTAAGGAACAGTACATCAGGGCTCTGGAGTCGGAGGTCTCGAGATTGAGGGAAGCCTACAGCCATGATATCATCGCTTCACAGACATCGTTACAGCAGCATCGAGAGGCGCTGCAAGCATTACGAGAAGAGAACGATATCATGAAGGAGATATTGAGATCACACGGCATCTCGTACGAAGCGGAGCTCGAGCGCCGTAGAGCGGAGCTGCTCTCCATGGGCCCGGGTAGTTCCTTCGCGGGCAGCAGCAGCGGCTCTGCCATTCTCCAAACTTCCTACCCTCATGTATTGTCCACGCCCGCCACGACCGTTTCCTCCGGTATGAGTCCTGGTGCAAGTCACGGGGATCATATGGATCTATCGCACGGCAACGGGCGAATGTATCAGCATGAGTTCCAGGCGAGTCCATGCGAGCGGCCCGGATTCGTGGAGCATTCTAGTCAATTCAACGGTGCATCAGCGCCGGAAGCACCGGGAATATTCGAGAAAGACCCGCAGCTTGGGATCGACTTTATTCTTACGTATGTCACTCACTCTACTCCTTAGATTGAATTTGGACTGACAGATGCAAAGCCTCGAAGCACCCTGCCGCGACCACACCGAATATCTCTGTCGACGATCCGCTGCCGCCAGCGACGACGAGGAGGACGCACCGTTCTCCGGCCACGCCCTGATGGCCTCGTGTCCGCCGCCGTCCCACATCGACAACACGCCCGACGGACAGATGTACCCGCACCAGACGTACGACCTGCCGCCCGCGAACCTGGCGACGCTGCTGAACCTCAGCCGCCAGCTGGTCACGGAGGGGCAGATCACGCCGATCATGGCGCTGCAGAGCCTCAAGGACCACGAGATGTACCACACCCTGACGCGGGAGGACGTCAAGTTCATCATGGACACGCTGCACACCAAGATCCGGTGCTACGGGTTCGGCGCCGTTATCGAGGACTTTGAGCTTACGGACTGCCTCAACGGCGTGCTGGGGTCGAAAATCGATTCGGCGCTGGCGGCGCAGACTGCTGCGCCGTGCAGGGACGAGATGATGTATTCTTAGCAGGCGGGTTGTCTTTTTTTTTTTTTTTAACTTTCCTTTGTCTTCCCATACCGAATACGGAATGCTATGCTCTGTATGCTCTGGGCGGATCCATGTCCCGATGGCTGGCCTTCGCCGTCTTCTCGTTCCTCTTTCTTTTCTATATATATCCAGGGTACCTGAACACGAACACGGAACACTTTATATAGCAAGCGACGTCCGGGTTTGGCTTGGTCTTGGCCCTTCATTTATGAACGAATCCATCAACAGATCAACTATGTGGACCATGTGTGGGAGTATCACAAATTGTCTTCTTTTGTCTTTTTATTTTTTTTCCAGCTCCATCTCTCTCGATCATATCATATCATCCTTGGAGCAGGTTTCGGGTTTTCTTTTCCTTTTCCTTTTCTTTACTTTTCTTGTGATGATAATGACGGGTGCTGCTTGCCTTTTTTTTCCATTATTCCAGTAAATTTATCGATGATTTATCTATTTTCTTTTCTTTTCATTTCCACAATCTATCTATATGAGTCGAGCGTCGAGTATCTAGCATGTTTGATTAGGTCGAATAAATAAATAGGGTAAATTAAATAAAAAAAAATCGTTTACCTTACCGGTAAGTCAGCCATATCGACCGGGTTATGATATGGTTATGTTATTGCGATGATTGTGTCTTGTCTGTCTGTCTGTCTATCTTTCTATCTCCCTCTCTATATTCCTTCGCTGTCTTGGTCTGCTCGGTCAAGCACGGACGGTATGTAGTATACGGTACAGTACATCCTGACGTGACTGGGGGGGAGGGGAGGAATGGGGGCTATTTATATAAAAAAAATAAAGGGAGGTAGTCTTGACTGATGTCAACAAGCAGAGCAGGAGGAGAAAGAAAGGGGCAAGAGCAAGAGCAAGAGAGCAAGAAGTATCTGTCTGTCTATCTGGCTCGGATTGGATTTGGATTGATAATGGACAGACAGCCACGGACGCATTCATTCATTCATTCGTTCCAATTTTTGAGGATCCATAAATAATAAATAGCAAGCCATATATGATGGCTTGTATGATATATATATATATATATATATATCATCACCGTTACATTATAATCTACCTGAGAAATGAATGAACGAAGTAAGGCCTTTCGGCAGAAGAATCTTTAAGACCTCTTCTTCTATTTCATTTCAGCGTCAGAACATGGACAAGCACATAGCATGACTAACTAACATAACCTAAAAAGGGAGTCGGAATCTAACAACATTAGAAATGAAGAGCAAAAGGGAATCACATTGTTTCCCCCGATCCATCTCAATCCATCCCGTCTGTCTGTCTCCACATTTTTTTTTAAATCTCTTCCTCAGCAGCGTCATCATACGCATAACACATTGCCTCTACTCAGCTCAGCTTATTTACTGATGATGAAGATGATGACTTCACTCCTCCTCCTCAGAGCCCTCCTCCTCCTTGCCCTCGCCGGCAGCCTCCTCGTCCTCCTCGAACGTGTTGGGCGGCACGCTGTACAGCCGGATGACGGGCTTGTTGGGGTCCTTGACGAGGACGTACTTCTTGATCTTGTCCTCGCCGGCCTCGCCTTCTCCTTCCTTCTTCTCCTGCTGCTTCTTCTCGCCCTCGGCTTCGCCGCCTTCGCCCTGACCTTCACCTTCACCTTCCTGGTTCTCTTCGTCGTCCAGGCTGCGGATCAGGTCGACGATCGTCCGGACGATACCCCAGCCGTTGCTCAGGTTGAGATTCATCTGGGCGGCGAACTCGCGCGGCTTGTAGCCCACGACGCCCAGGATGACGTGGGACTCGGCGCTCTTGGGGTTGGCGCGTGAGACGAAGCCGAGCTTCATGACGTCGGCCTTGGCCAGGATGGCCTGGGTGGTCCAGCGCGCCAGCTTGCAGCTGTTGTTCTTCATCTCGGTGGCGACGACGGCGCCGCGCTGCGAGGCCAGCTTGGTGCGCCAGTCGAGCGCGCCGCCCGCGCCCTGCGCCTTGTGGTCGAACTCGTTGAGCGCCTTGACCACAAGCTGCTGCGTCTCGCCGTTGACGGCGTTCTTGGTCACGGCATCGACCTCGGTGCGGACGACCAGGTGCAAGGGTTCCTCGTCCTTCTCAAGCGACAGGTCGAAGCGGCGGTACTTGTAGCCCTTGGAGGCCAGCGGCTCCGTCTCCTCCTGCGCATTGTAGAAGGGGTTCGGGTGGTTGAACTCGACCTTCTCCTTGTCGTTCTCGATGACCGTCTGCAGCGCGAAGTTGTGGTTGATGAAGGTGGCCTCCAAGGCCAGCGCGGACGGGGTGTTGATCGAGTCCTGCTGCTTGCCCGACGCCTCGGACACCTCGAGCGGCGCGTCCGCCGCGTTCTCGTTGACCGTGACCAGGTCGATGGAGGCGCCCTCGCGCTTGTCGAAGTAGATCTTGTTGCCGTGGCGCACGATGACAATGTCCCACGAGTAGACGCTGCGCGTCGCGCACATGAGCATGGACAGGATGTCCGACGTGGCGAAGACGGTGGCCTCATCACGCTCGGCCAGATCCTGGATGACAGGATCCTGGGAAGTGGTGACGTTGTAGGCGGCGCGGTCGAGGGCCTGCAGCTTGCGCTCGTGGCCCTTGACGGGCGCCTTGTCGTACGACCGGTCGTAGTAGTACAGGAAGCCGTAGCTGTCGAGGTCCTCGCCGTCGGCCGTCTCCAGGTTGAGCTTGGACAGCCGGTTGAAGTCGACCTCCTCGATCAGCGTCCACTCGGGGCGGATGGTGACCGAGCTGTCGCGGTTGCGCTGCGGCTTGTCATAGTCCTTCCAGCCGAAGCGGCGTCCGCGTCCGGTGCGCGCGCCGCGGTTTTCGTAGTAGCGGTCGCCCGCCTGGCCGCGGGCAGCACCGACTCGCTGGAAGCCAGCTCTGCCGCCGCGCTGGATCACACCGCGCTGGCCGCGGCCACGGAAGATGGTGCCGCCGCCGCGGCCGAAGACGCGCGACTTGGCGGACGTGCGGGTGTTGTCGACGACGGAGAAGGAGGACTCGTCCTCGGCGACCTGGATGGCGAAGAGGCTGGACGTGCCGGCGCCGTACACCTGGTCTGGGCAGAGTCAGCTCAAAGTTCACAACGGACTAAGGAACAAGGATACTTACCTCTGTAGTTGCGGTTGTAGGCCTGGCGGCCGCCGCGCTCACGGTCCTTGCCGTCGGCGGTCCAGTCGGCCATGCGGCCGAGCTTGTCGCTCTTGGAGAAGGGGGCATACGGGACGCCGTCGAGGGTGTTGTCGGTGGGCGTGGCGGGGCCCCAGGAGTCGTCCGAGGGAAGGGCAGACACGATGTCTGCGAGGGAGACGGGTGCCATGGTGAGTCCTGCTGTCTGGGTGTGGTCTGTAAAATTGACAGGAAGATAATATCAGTGAGGTCCTGCGCAGACCGCGCGTGAGGTCAGAGCTTGGCGGACTGAGGGGTTGTGCCGAAGTCGAGGTGGTGAAGATATCCAAATTCACGATATTCTGGAGTTTCGGCGGCGTGTGGGCTCCAGCCACCGCCACCGCACCGCCACTGGTGCATAGCTGAGTCAGACAGTTGTGCATCGTGCATAACCCCAGAGGAAGTATGTCGTGGTACGTCGTATTCTATAAGGCTCGACGACGGCTTCCAGGTCAAAGATCAGATTTTCCCTTCCAGTTACCATGCCCAGGACTTCAATTTTGTTTATCTCGTACGGTCTTGGGAACTTCTAACGGAATATATATGTTTACTTGGTACTCTCCAACAAACAGAGTGGGTATGAGGCATGTCAGTGGAACGTATACAGGGCCCAATTCCAGTTCCGGATCATTTGCATCATTCACGTAGGAAGACTGTAGACATATGCGACTGGTCTATTCGACGGGACACAGATATCAACGGTGGAGTTAACAGAAGACTCCGTGATGTCACTCCAAAGCTAGCCTACCTAAAAGTTACTTGCTACTCACGGACATCCCTAAACCCATACGCTTCCCACCTCGCCAGCACCCGCTCCCTCACCTCCGCCGGATACGCGCCCTCGAAGCTGCTCCGCACCCAGTCCCGCCGCCCCGCGTACTCCTGCGGCAGCAGCAGGTTCACCACGCTCTTCCCGCCGCGGCCCGGGTCGGGCACCTGCTCCCGCCGCGCCTTGGTCATGTACGGCAGCATGGGCAGGCCGCGCGTGTCGTCGAACACGTACTCGTCGGCGCCCGGGCGGTACCGCGTCGCCACGGCCCACAGCACCTGGTCGATGTCGGTGACGTCGACGTCGTCGCCGACGAGGAAGACCTTGGGGATCTCCCACCCGGCGTGGGTGGAGAAGATGAGCTCGCCCGCGCGGCGGCAGAGGTCTTGCGGGGTGGTCTGGAGCGCAGCCAGTTTCTGGATGTCGACGCTGACGACGATCCAGCAGGCGTGGGCTTCGTAGGGCAGCCAGACGAAGTCGACGGGGAAGTCGGCCTCGCGAAGCGTCCCGAGCACCTCCGCCGCGATGGAGGCGCCCCAGACGGTGTGCGTCTCGTCCGGGGCGACGCCGGCCACGCAGATGGGCACGACGGGCTGGTCGCGGAAGGTCACGCAGTCGATGTGGAAGAGCGGCTTCAGGACGGGCTCGTCCGCGGAGGCGTAGCCGTGGTACTCGCCCATGGGGCCCTCGGGCACGCGCTGCGTGTTGCTGATGCGGCCCTCGATGACCACCTCCGCGTTGGCGGGCACGTACAGGTCGTTGGTCTCGCACCGGACGACCTCCAGCGGCGTGCCGCTCAGCGCGCCGATGTAGCCGTCCTCGGAGACGCCGTAGGGCAGCGGCATGCCGGCCACCCAGGCCGCTGCGGGCGGACCGCCCAGGACCATCGCCCACGGCGTCTCCTGGCCCCTGTCCGCCCACATACGGTGCACGGCGGCGATGTGCTGGCCGTCGAGGACCGGGCAGGTCAGGGCGCGCGGCTCGCGGCCGTGGTGCATGGCGCGCGAGATGGACCACGACGTCCAGGACCTGTCCGGCGTCTGGACGACGTGGAAGCCATACGTCCCGAGATAGTTGCCGCCGTCGAGCGCGTGCAGGCGCGGGATGGGCCACCGGTTCAGGTCGATGTCGGCGCCGCGGAGGATGTTCTGCTTGCAGGGGGCGTCGGCGGCGTTGGCGATGGGCACCGGCGGCAGCGGCTTGCCCTTCTTCGCGGCGATCATCTTCTCGACGATCTCGCGCGGCGTGCTGGTGGCCGGCAGCCCGATCGAGAGGGCCAGGCGGGCATGCTCCTCCCTCTTGCTCCTGCGCAGGCCGACGGGCGCGCCCAGGATGCGGAACAGGCCCGTCTGGGGGTCGGTGCCGGCGACGTTGTGGAACAGGGGCGCCGGGGCGCGCGTTTCGTAGACGCGGCGGGTGATGGCGCCGACCTCGAGGTCTGGAGACACAGACTCGTGGACGTCGACCAGGTCGCCCTGCTGGCGGAGGGTGTCGAGCATGGAGCGGAAGCTGAGGTGCGGCGCCTGGTTTGCTTCACGGACGCTGTTCCGTCTGGACGTGGTCGACGGCCGGCGGAGCAGCCGGCCGTGACGTGCGAGAGTCCATGTCCTCGAGGCCATGGCGTCTAGAAGCTCGAGATAATGATATCAATGTTGATCTGGCGGGAGGTGAGCACACAGTACAAGGAGGTATACAGGGGGGCATGGTACTGTACACCTCGAACAAGAAGATCACCAGATACCGGAGACCTAGCAGACCGATCTGCCCATCAAAGAACCCTCCTCCACCTGGACCATCCTGGGTCGCCGGCCAGAAAGCCGACACCATGTCGCAGTGCGTCGTGCCGGGGAAGTCGGGAGGGGAGATCGGGATCACTCCCGCCTGATCGAGACAACGCGCGGGGACCAGGATGCGCTGTCGCCACGAGGATCGATCATCGAGCCCTCGATCCGAGGCTCTTTCCGTCGACTCTGGACTCTTGACTCTTGCTGACTGCTGGCCGGTGAACTTGGACGGGCTGGCATGCCATATCAAACGGAGAACACCTCGCACGGATTCACCCCCTCCTGTCCGCCTCCCGAGTCTTCAAAGACATCGATTGGTACATCTTAGGAAGACCACCGGCGGATATATATCCAGAAAGACACAGTCCATATCACCGGGTCGACACTGTCATTGTTGTTGTCGTCGTCGTCGAGAGAAGCGGGAGAAGATGCTGCCGCAAGCAGGCAGAACGTCGCATCTCCGACCCCCGCTGCGGCCGTCCTCCAAGCCCTATCTTCATTACCATGCCCGACAACATACACAACAACATACACCACATTACCATGTCCACACATCCACCTCCACCGGCCTCAGACACAACCGCCTCATCGTCGCCCTGACCGGCGCCACGGGCGCCATCTACGGCATCACTGCCCTGCAATACCTCCGCTCCCTGGGAGGCATCGAGACGCACCTCATCATGTCCAAATGGGCGCACGCCACCATCAAATACGAGACCCCGTACTCGGTCTCCGACGTCGCAGCCCTCGCCACGGGCAGGACCTGGTCGGTCCGGGACCTCTCCGCGCCCCCCAGCAGCGGCAGCTGGCCCTGCGACGGGATGCTCGTCGCGCCGTGCAGCATGAAGACGCTGGCGGCCATCCGGACGGGGTACACGGGGGACTCGCTGATCGCGCGGGCCGCGGACGTGTGCATCAAGGAGTCGCCGCGGCGCACCCTGGTGCTAGCCGTGCGGGAGACGCCGCTGAGCGTCATCCATCTGGAGAACATGCTTGCCTTGGCGCGGATGGGAGTTGTGATCTTCCCGGCCGTGCCGGCGTTCTACACGCGGCCGCGGGGGCTGGATGATGTGGTGCGGCACAGCGTGGCGCGGATGCTGGATTGCTTTGGGATCGAGGTCGGGGGGTTGATGCCTCCGGAGGGGAGATGGGAGGGGTTTCGCTCGTAGTCTAGAAACTTGCGTTCGAACGTCTCTGGACGTTCTACTCTACGAGTATATATACGGATGTACAGTATTACGTCACGGCTGGCTGGTGTCTACATAGATAGACCGGACCGGACAGGGACATTCAGATTCACGGTAGTATTAAAGAGTTATTATATATGATCCAGATTAGGGTTATTCTTACAGAGCACCTCGGGACGACAGACAACACGACCACAACATTACGCTACATAACCTTAAGCAAGACAAAAATACAATGTAGCATCGTGATTTGGCAAATATCCTAACCACCAGTCATGAAGTCATCCAAGGAATCAAGCTTCCCTCGAGAACAGTCCTTCGAGGAGGACAGTTTCGGGCCCAGTTTAATAATATACGTGACTGTACGTTTACAAATGTCACATTCCTAGTATTGATCCTGCTTTTGCGTCATAGTAAATAATAGTATGTGTTCTTTTCTCCCTTTTTTTTTTCTTGATTGACCCCCATTGAGTAATTAATCTGCTACATTTACTGCTGTGGACCATGATTTTACTAATTGGAATGAACTGCACTTGTTATTAACTTAATATGATTCAGTTTTTTTAGGCTGGTGAAGTCAATAAATTGTAGCTACAGGAATAAGATAAGCACAAATTAGTTTTGAACTATGAGCTACCTAATATAGACAGATGGGGAGAAGAGATCAAATCAACTTCAAACAGATACTTTGCCAATACAGCAGGTCATATCCAATCCAGCTCAACGACCGACAGTACTTTCACATTCCAGTGGTCCAGATTGCTGACTTCATAGCTATACACTCTGGCTGACGACCTGATGTTGCTGCAGCTAGCCCAGAGAAGTTAGGTTGGTCGAGCCCTGGACGACGTATTGCTTCTCCTTCTTGAAGCTGGCCACCGTCTCGTTGCTCAGCTTCAGCGTGTCGAGGATGATCTGGCGCGGGGTCGAGGCGATCCACTGGCCGAGGGCGACGTCTGTAAACAGTTCTTGTCAGTACGGATGTTCTGTTCGCGTAGCGGATGAAAACTAACGCACCGCTAAAGTGGTCCGCCTGCAGCACCTCGACGAAAATGAGGTCGATGTCGCCCGTGTTCTCGATGTAGTGGCTGTGCGACTTGGGGAAGTACGCGACGTCGCCCGCGCGGAAGTCGAACGTCGTGGCCGTGTCCGGCGCCGCGAACAGCGTCCCACGGCCCTGGCCCTGGATGAAGAAGCTCCACTCGTCGCTCGACGGGTGCCAGTGGATCTCGCGCAGGGCGCCGGGCTTCACGGTCACCAGGGCGGCCGAGAAGTTGGAGGCGATGGGGAAGGTCAACGGGTCGACGATCTTGACGCTGCCGCCGGGCACCTCGTGTGCGGGCTGCTCGGAGAAGTGGTACGAGTAGCTCTGCGCCTTGGGCAAGATGCCCCCTTCGCCGGTGACGTTCTGCGCCTCGATGTCCTTGGGAGCTGGCGTCCCGGGGAAGATGTACAGCTCATCCGTCGGGATGTTGTCGAATGCGGCGACGGGGACGCCAAAATTCTTGGCCAGTACTTCTTTCTAGGAGACTGTTAGCTTTTTTCCCTATGCTCGCTGCTTATGGGATACCTTACAGGGTTGTGATAAAAGACTTCCGTGGCAAGGAACGTGTTGTCTTCGGAGAAGTCCCCGTCGTCGAAGACGAGCAGGAACTCCACTCCGTTCTCCAGAGCCTGGATGGAGTGAGGCACGCCCCTAGGAAGGTCAGCTCTGACTGCAAAGCAACGGAGTCTTTTTTAAAAAATAAGGAGGGGGGGGGGGGGGGGTTCGGGATCAGATACTTACGGAGGGAAGAACCAGACGTCGCCCTTGCTCACGTCGTCGATGAATGTCTCACCGTTCTCGTTGACAGCCTAACAATACTAGGTCAGCGTGAGCTCTACAAGCTTGACGGACGCAGAAGACATGCCTGAATCCGACAACTGCCGTTCAGGACAATAGACCACTCGGACGCAACGTGCCAGTGGAGCTCTCTGTATGCTCCCGGCTCGAGTCTCATGTCCACACCAGCCATCTCCTTGGCATCGGGCATGACATTGGTGTTTTCCTGACGGGCCCAGCCGGATCCGTTGAGTCCGAGCCTGTCAATCGCATTAGTAGAGCTCACAACCCGCAGGTGATAGTAGAAGAAATGCCTGTCCAACACGGGGGAAGCCCCTGGACAGGGACAACAGGGATAGCTTACCTGTTGTGGCTGAGACCTAATGACGATAAACGTCAGTTTTGATCTTACCAGTGTAATGAGCACTTATTGGAACCTACCCATTGGCCACTGCGCGTTGATGGTTTGACCGTTGTCCGTTCCTGGAGGCGCAAGCTTGTCACTGTTGATCCTGTCGTAGTAGTAGTTGCCTGCGACACGGTCAGCCCGGCTTCCTCAAGCTTCATCGGATGTTCTTCGTCGCACATACGGGGCCCTGGATCGTTTGCTCCCTTCGTTCCGCGAATCGGCTGCGGATTGTCGGCGTGCTCAAAGTCCAGGTAGACACCGTCACGCGCGTCATCCTTCTGTCCGGGCACGAGCGTGAACTTGATGGCATCCGTGTCCTCGTCCGTGAGAACGTTGTCCGGAGAGTAGCCCAGGAGATCCTCCGAACCTCTCAGCGGAGGGTTGCCTCCGGAGTTGGAGGTCGGGGCTCCATTGGCAGTCTGGAGAACCGCCAGCAATGCGGACACGCGCAGCAAGATCTCGGGTCTCATCTCGAGAGCAATTGAGTCAGTTCTGGCGACCTAAGGTAGGCGAGCTCGCGACCGTGTTGGACAACTGGCAGGGCCGATTGAGGAAGGGAACTTCGGTGCGATGAATTCAACTGGGAGAGGGAGCTCGCGCAGATTCCAACGAGAAGAGAACAGGTGGGCTCAACCGTCCCCTTTATATATCTGCACCCGGAACGGAAGGAAAGTAGGCTCAAGCGACGTTGGAAAGCGTCGGTCGTCGTTTCTTTCTCTTCTCCTCACCCGGTATACCGCAGCTTCGCCATACCCCTCACGCGCAAGGGGAAAAAAACACAGCATGCTCCTCAGCAGAACAGCGACCGATCCCCTGTCCGACGGAGATTGATGTCAGCCCGAAGGGGCAAGGCTGATGGATGGGCGTCGTCTTGTGGGTTCCATTGGCGGCCGTCCCGAAACACCGAGTAGGTTCGATTGGACGGCCAGCGCGTGCCTGAGCTCGTTGCATTTGCACGATTGCTAAGTGGTATTGCATCCCTGTAGCGCCGTACCTATCATACGCATGGCTCGTACCGGGTTTCGGCAGAATAAACCTGGGTTCCACCGAAGACACCGCAGCATCTGCAACCAGCACATGCAACCGGTATACTATTCATAGCGGCAGGAACATGGTGGCAGCCACAGGAGGGTGGATGGGAGATGGTCACTAGTTCCGCCACAGGGCTAATATCAACGAGTTCTGCACGACGGCCGACAGACTGACCGGGAGGGTGAGCTCGAGGCGTCGTGGATGGCCGGATGATGAGGATCCTGGCGACGAAGGGCCGACGTGAGAGGCTGCTGCTCAAGCTTTTTTAGCGGCCGACGGGGCGCCCCACCGTCTGCAGCTGTATCTTCACGCCGTTGACGGGTAGACGCTGTATTTGCACAGTAATCCTCCGGCGACAGGGGTGGTGGTGAGCGATGTTGAGGTACGGCGGAGGTGAAAGAAGCAGAGACAGGGATCACGTCCTCTTCGCCCTCCCTGCTAGGTGGCCCCTCACCCCGCATGAGGAGAAGATGGACATCCTGGCAAGATTGTAGTATTGTAGAGGTATCTGGAGGAGTGCCTCTGCTGGAGAGTGGTCTTGGCATGGGATATTGCCTAGTACTGCTTAGCATGTCTTCAGGCGTGAACCGAAGGGAGGCAAACATCCAAACTTGAGTCATGGACATGTCAACCGTCTGCGCATATAGCAATCCACGGCTGTCCGGCACGATCAGATAATGCAATTGCGTCGCTCCCTCGGCGGGCAGGTGAAGCTTGCTGGATGGAGGAGAGAGGATCGTCGTGGAAATGTTCCATGCGACTCCGCTCGTTGCTAGTTACTTCGCATCAGCCCAGTGTCAAGTGGCTTGGAAATTGACGAGGAACCCACCAGAGGCTTGATCGATGCAGCCTGTCTCGGCCGGGCGCTGTCAAGGACGGAGTGCGGATACTCGGTGCAGCCCGACTAACGACTCCTCCGGGATGGCGGAGTAGCAGGTTGAAACCCCATGGAGCAGATCTGGCCGACGGCGAACCTCACCACAACTCTCCGAGACCCCGCTCCTCGATCCAGCACTTTAACGCTCATGCTCCGCATGAGCTGGCCGGGATTTCCGCTCTGGTGATGGAAAAATCCCTCCATGCTTGGCAGCCCGGCAAGGCATATCCGTGCGGGTACCTAAAAACTCCGGAGGACGCAGTGTACTCCGCATCTAATCTAAGAACAGCCCTACAGAAACAACGGTGTGAGAGCGACGGCCCGGACGACCCGACACCGCCTACTGGGGCTCCCCTCCTTCAAGATGATTATTCCCCGGCCAGCCGAGTCGACGCTATCTTAGTCTCCCATCGACGGAGTAAATAGGTGGGACCGGTGGACCCCTCGGGTGGAAGATATCAGCCATCAGCACCTGCGTGATTACTATTCGAGGGCGGCCTAACCACTACTAAGTACCTGCTGCGTAAGGTACTTGATGTGGTCTTCGATTGAGACCTGATTATTCTAGTCCCGGGTTTGGCAGCCATGAGGTTTATCATCGCGAGAGCGCGTGTACGGAGTATACGTATATGTTTACGTATGTATATGGGCCTGAAGGATATAGCTCGAGATTAGTACTGTTCATCTATCTTTCCAGGAATTTCCAAGAATGGAAGATGCAGAGGCTTTTTTTTCCTCAGGGGAGATCAGCATGCATGGTGCCGTGCATCGTAGTATCGATATATATGCAATAGTATATTAGGTAGCCAGGCACATGGAATCCATTCCCATTGCCACGTCGAATCAAGATCGATGTACTCTTTATACGCATTTACATACCATGTCTACCTACCTATCCCACCCACCTATGAGCGCTCCCAGGGTTACCTTAGGTGCAGATATAGGTACATCTATACATAGTATCCATCTCAAGCCCAATTCTCCAATCAGATCCAAATGAAAGGCCCGATCGCAACTAAACAACCAGGCTGAAGCCAGGCAGGCAGGCAGGCAAACAGACAGGGGGGCCTTGGAAAGAAATCCTGAGTGAATTAATTACCCAACAATGGAGCAGGATCGGATCTGTCGGGGGACAGTACACTCCGGCTGCACTCCGCAATCAACGCAACGCAATGCATCTGCCTGTGCCATCCCGCCTCGTGCAAATTCAATTCGGCTGGTTTCCAGTATATACTATTACTGTGGCTACTGGGTGCCACAAGTGGAGGCATCGTTCCATGCCTACAGCGCGTCCTGCGTGCATAATAATGTACACAGTAGGTGCTATCCACTATCCACCTCGACAGGTACTAGAGCATCTATGTACTCATGTACATAAACAAGACGAGAACCAGACTGAAAGAAACCCCCTGCCTGCCACTAACTTCATGCTTCCGAAGTTCCCACAGTTACAGTACCCTGGTCAACATGCATAGGTCAGGTAGGTAGGTACCTATCCTAGGTACGCAGTAGTACTCGATAGCAGTGCTAATATTAAAACCCCTGCTCCCCGTGAGGGGGCACGCGTGCGTGGCCAGAGTTCTGGAAAGATCGTTGTATTACTAACTACTTGGGTAGATAGCTAGGAGGACGAAGTAAATTAGACCCGAACCAGTCATAGTCATAGTCATTGTCGTTGGCATATGAATGTGAATCGGTGTACTCCATACCTAGTAGTAGTAGGATTAGTATAAACCTTCTCGGTATGGCGCTCTGCTATACTATTCTATGCCAAGGAAAGCCGCAGACAGACAGACGTGGACATGGCAACTCTCTTATAATGGATTAGACAATATATATATAGATAGAAATAATATATATAGACAGGTTGAAAATCTCCTCCAAGTTGACCAGAACCGGAGCCATCAGGCCCAGCTTGTCTGTCTGCCAGTTCCCATCTCCGCACGAGGACAGGATGAGGATGAGCATTGAAAAAAAGTTCACCCTGGGCACACAAATCAAGACAACACACAATAGGTAAATTGAGTACTCTGACAGCTATGCATCGGCTATCCTAGTGTAGAGGAACTGCAGACTGACCGGTTACTTTAGTCTTGTTCCAAACCATAGGCCTTTCTCCTTTTTAAAAAAAAATAGAACTATTAATGGGAATCTTGCCTTGAACATCCGCAGAAGGATGAAAGAAAAACAGACACAGTTGTATGACTAGGTACAGTACATATCACTCATTCACCTAAAGTACCTTACGTATACTGTATATGTACTGTACATGTACATGTACATGTACTTGGAAGTTCTACCCAATTATGTACTGTTCTATAGAGTACTCAAATATTACTGCCTGATGTAGTAAATAAATGAGTTGAAGTACAGTACATACCTAGGTAAGTGAATGATGACTAACACTGCATGCATAAATGAATCAAATCAAGCGGGTGGGCGTCTGCATAATAATAATAAGATTTAGATTAAGCTTACATCAGACATGAGATGCAGATCGCAGATGCAGTATTATATAATCTATCTCCGTCAAATGGGAGTTCCCCCCCCCCCCCCCCCCCC